>OCVV012847998.1_pt1 | contig 17519 bp, 19 predicted proteins | sample 1539721 | NCBI WGS metagenome assembly OCVV01 (sample SAMN02144230, study PRJEB22623) | gut metagenome | biome: sheep rumen | host: Ovis aries | place: New Zealand | reverse complement strand
GGGACAGCAAGGCCAGTCGGTGTTCCAGGGACAGCCTGTGCAACAGAATGGGTCTGGATTTCAGGGGGCACAGGGACAGCAAGGCCAGTCCATGTTCCAGAGTACATCTGTCCGGCTGGATAAGGCTGCTGATCAGGGGGATGTTTCACAGAGTGATATTTCGCAGGGACCTGTGCAGATGGGAATGCAGAGTGCGCCTGTGATGCAGGATCACTCAATATTCCAGAAACCGGCGGATCGGACGGGCACGACTGATGTACGGCGTGCTCCGGGTAATGCGGTGACACAGAGCCAGTCAAGCGTACAGGTTTCTGATATTGCGGTGACACAGAGCATGTCGGGAGTACAGAGTTCACCTGCGTCATCGATGCAGACAGAAATTTCGAGTACACCGGTTACGCCGGTACAGACAGAGATACTGAGCGCACCGGTTGCACCGATGCAGACAGAGATACTGAATACACCGGATGCGCCGAGTCAGCCTGAGATACGGATTCAGGCGGAAGCTCAGGATTCGCCTGTGACACAGGAACAGCCTGCTCAGAACGACTCGCTTGTATCATTAGGCAATGGAAGTACGTCAACTGAGGGACAGGGCTGAGAACTGAGATCAGTGTAATCTGAGGATGAGACAGGTTTTTGAAAGTTTAAAATTAAAACTTCCCACACCTTGTAGCCTTGGCGAACGGCACCACCGTCAGGCAAGCTATCGGTGTGAGGAAGTTAGTGGTAAAGCACTGGTCAGTAAACTCCGAGTATAATTTGTGGAGAGTTTAGGTTAAAGGTGTGTCTATTGGACACATAAATTTGTAATATGAGAACAGGATGGGAAAATACCCAGTTCTGGTCTCTTTTTTATAACATTTTAGCGGGCGGCTGTTCAATTGAAAAGTTAAATTCCAGTTCATGCTGGAAATTACTCCGGGCGGATTATATAATGGACTCACATTTTAGGATATGATGCATGGACATTCAAAGCTGAGAAATCGAGCAATTGCCAATGTGTTCAGTCAGATGGGTCTGGTTGAATCATGGGGTACCGGTATAAAGAAGATTATAGATTCTGCAAAAGAATATGGTCTTCAGGAACCTGAATTTATTGAGATGCCGGAGACATTTTGTGTGAACCTGTTTCGGAAAGCATTACCGATGAGAAGCGACGGAGATGTCGGTGAAAACGACGGTGAAGGTTCGGTGAAATTCGGTGAAAGTTCGGTGAAGTTCGGTGAAAGTTCGGCAAAAAATTCGGCGAAATTCGGTGAAATTATGCTAACTGGAACACAAATGGAGATCGTGCAGAGGATTGAAGCAGATAATCGAATTTCTGCAAAGCATATTTCCGAGGAATTATCGCTATCCGTCAGAGCTATAGAGAAAAATATTAAGGAACTGCTAGGCAATCATTCATGCGGTGGGTGCTAACCATATAATAGGACTAAGTCATTTGACTTTCAGAAAGAGGAAAGCCGCTTAGACTTAGTCCATTTTTTATTATAGGGTGTTGAAAAGCACGGGCCCGTTCAATTCATCACCTACATTGTAACCAAGAGCAGAGTCGGATTCCAGTCTAAATCATCCGACTCAGGGGAAATGTGGGGTGATTCTATTCTTTAGGCGTATTCTGCCTATTTTCCTCAGATTTCCGGAGATTATCAGAGTAAAGGAGTGACAATCTATGACAAAGAGAAGTGTAAAGGTTTATGGCATGTCGGGCTACAAGTATCAGTCCGTACCGACGATCATGCTCAAAGGGAAGTGGTTGGAGCAGCTGAACTTTCATATTGGGGATTATATTTCCGTTAGCTTTGAGGATGGCAAGATCATTATCGCGCCGGATGCAGAAAAAGCTGAAATGAAGATAGCAGAGGCGACCTTCATGGAAAGAGAGCTTAAGGCTCTGCAGAAGAGGTTTGAGGCAGAAAAGGAACAGATCCATGCTCAGTTTGTGGCAGAGCAGAAAGCGGGGTACGGCGTATGAGAGGAAAAGTAATAATCGTTGGAGCGACTAAAGGCGGCGTAGGCAAGAGTGTGAGTACCTACAATCTGGCATATTCTCTTGCAAGTATGGGAAAGAGAGTGCTGGCAGTGGATTTTGATAGTCAAGCGAATCTGACTACCTGCTTTGGGATAGAGGATACGGCGGCGGTGCCGGTGACAATCGGGCATCTGATGATGGCTCAGATTGAGAATGAAGCTATGCCGGATGCATCTGAATATGTTCAGAGCCGTAACGGTGTTGATTTCATCCCGTCATCTATGGTTTTATCTGCGGTGGATGCAAAGCTTAGGCTTGAAATGGGAGCTGAGAAGATGCTGGCAAATATTTTGGAGCCGTTAAAAGACAGATATGATTATCTGATCGTGGATACATGTCCGGCGCTTGGGGCGCTGACCATAAATGCCCTGGCAGCAGCGGACGGTGTTGTGATCACCGTCAATCCGCAGCTTCTGGCTATGGTCGGATTACAGGAGTTTCTTAAGACCATAAAGAAAATTAAGAGCCGCATCAATCCTAAACTGGATCCTGCTTACGATGTGTGAGCCACGGACTAATCTCTGTAAGGTGATATCAGAGCAGGTGACAGAGACCTTTGAGGGTCAGATCAGAGTATTTGAAAGCAAGATCCCGAGTACCGTTAAGGTAGGCGAGAGTGTTTATTATAGCGAGCCGCTTTTGGAATATGCACCACAGACCAAGGCCTGCAAGGCGTATATGGATTTTGGAAAGGAGTTGGTCGGATATGAAAGCAAATCAGCCTAAGAGAAAAGTATTTAATGACGCTGTGGATCTTCTGACCGGTGGGGAGCCTGAGGGTGGTGTACAGATGATTCCGATTGATTCGATAGAGCCTTTTCATGAGCATCCGTTTAAGCTCTATGCCGGTGAGCGGCTTGAAGATATGGTAGAGAGTATCCGCGAGCATGGGATCCTTACGCCAGTAATTGTGCAGAAGACAGCATCCGGATATGAAATGCTGGCAGGTCATAATAGACAGAATGCTGCAAAGCTTGCCGGTCTTACAGAGGTTCCTGCTATTGTTAAAGAAGGATTGTCTGAGGAAGAAGCATTGGTATATGTAGTGGAGACCAATGTGATCCAGAGATCTTTCAGTGATCTGTCGGTATCGGAGCGGATTGCCGTATTGTCTACGAGGTATGACCGAGTTTGCGGTACTAAGAAAAGAGAAGAAATCATGGAAGAGCTTCACCTGCTGAATGGAGACGGTGGACATCATGTCCACCGGCAGGCGAAGTCCAGAGAGCTGATCGGGCAGGAATATGGTATGACTGGTCGAAATATTGCAAGGTATGTGCGCTGCAATCATCTGATACCGGCATTTAAGGGTATGCTTGATGATGGATCCCTTACAATTATCGCTGGTGTGGAGCTGTCATTTTTATCCGAGGAAGAGCAAGAACTTGTGCTGGGAGTTATGGAACAGAACTGCATCAAGCTCAAAAAGGACAAGGCAGATAAGCTCAGGGCGGCAGCAGGATCTATTACAAAAGAGAGTGTGCAGGAAGTGTTCGGGTTGGATAAACCCGTGTCTGAGGTAACGAGACCGGTCAGCGTAAAGATTCCGGCAAAGGTTTATAGCAGGTATTTTGCCAATGTGGCTGCAAAGGATGTGCAGAGCATACTTGAAGAGGCGTTGGATCAGTATTTTATGAGAAAGGGGGCGTAGGCTTATGTACACACAGCAGGAACTGGATGCGATAGATAAGAAGTATTTCAGCATTATACTGGTGAATGAGTACGATGTGACGCTTATGTCCAAGAATACCCACCATGTGTGGCAGCTTCATAATGTGGAGCTGCCGGATGGGGAGATTACGGTAGTTTTTCATAAGCATCATGTCAGTGATCAATATCATACACACAGTAGAAGCCGTACCCTCAGCAGGGCGATACGGGACATAAAATCTCATGATCAATTTCAACTTAATGGCCGCAGGCCTGTCAAAAAGAAGCATTAAATAAGAGCGGTAGCACCCGACAAAGGATGTTACCGCTCATTTTCTGTTATACGATGCGCTTCAGGGATCCGTCAGCGTTGATATACTGGCATTCACCAAAGTCTATATCGTCAGGTCTCATGAACTGTCCGGATAAGTCATATACGACAGAGGTAATATAGCCTTCCGGGTTCGGGCGTTCATAATCCCAGCCTTCTGTATAGTTTGATACATATAGGATGGAAAGAAACACATTGCAGGTGTTGACTACATAGTAGGCGGTGCAGTTATGCTCTGTCTCAAATTTTCTCACCTTACTCTCGAAGTCTGGCACATCTGACAGATGTATCGTTCCGACGGGGAAGCTGGGAAATAACTCGACAGAAAGAGGTACTTTACCCTTATTGAAATCTGAAATGATTGCCTTGTCTATACCCAGCATATCGTGGAGGATATTGAGGCGGTTTATAGCTTCTTTTCTTTGCCTATCTTTGTCGTTCATTGTCATTCTCCTTATAAGATGGCAGTGCCGCCGGTTGAGACGGCACCGCGGATTGTATGGCTAGTCGATGTAGCTGCGATAGTAGGTGATGTACTCAATGGCATAGGCTTCCATACGTTCATCATCAATATGAAGCTGGTTCTGGATATCCTTAAGCCTGTCCTGAATTACCTTAATCTCGTGTTCCTGGTTAAGCATGGTGCCGATGATGTAAAGGGTCTTGTCTTCAAGACTTTTGAGCTTTGCCATCATTTCTTCCATCTCAATACTGAGATGCATATGCTCTGCTGAACCGAAACTGTCAGGGGCAACAGAAAGCTTGTCCTCATTTACTTCATCGAAGGAAAGTTCCTGATGCTCTTCGGCTTCAGAGGGAAGCTTCTCTTCATCCGTGTAGGGGCATTTGCTGCAGGAGTTGGAGAAGGGGCACATAATCTTCTTTGTGTGCTTTGCATTCCATATCTTGCAACGGTGAGCCCTTCTGTGAGCGGCCTTTCTGTTCTCAAAATCCCTGTTTAAGGGTGTCGCCTGTTCTGCAGGAATTTCAAGGGCGTAACATAAGATAAGTTCGCCCTCTTCTGACCAGAAGAATCCTTTTCCTAAAATATGCTCATCCTTGTCTGCATCGACCGTGACTGCAACGCCAGGGATAACTGGCACCTGTACAATCTTGTATCCCTTACGTGCCTTGTAGATGCTTGCCTTCTTGGAATCCTGTGTGTTTGCTGCGTTTAAGATTGTTTGTGCTGCTTTTTGCTTTGCCATAACTTTTTCCTCCTTGTCTGGCTTCTGTTTTGCTTAATAACGATTTCTTGCTTCAGAAGCGGGGAGGATCCGGTTATGCAGGCGAAAAAAGAACGCACTGATCTACCCTGAGTTGGGAAGAGGAATCCTCTTGCCGCTTCTCTGGTTCAGATCAGGCGTTCAACCCTGATTTGATATGGACGGAGTTCTCACAGACGGAACCTGTCGACGTTTAACGTCCGCTTCGATCTCCGGATCAGACCTAAGGCGCTGATCATTTTTCCTTTTCTATAAGTCTTGGGATATTTTTTGAGCACCCTGGCTACCAAGTAAAGTTCCCGGGAAAAGAATATTTCCGATGAAACCTGCAGCTATCTGTGGTAAAATAAAAGACGGCAGGGAAACCACCAGATCCTGAAAAGAGATCTATGGGTTTCGCACTGCCGTCTAGCGTTCTGGCGAAAGCTGATATTAAGCTGCTTGTTCCATTAAGCGGGAATGCTCAATGTTTAGGGTGCCATCGGGATTAGCGGTTATGGTGGTAACACAGCCCTTGATGATTATTGTGTACACCTTCTCATCGTCGCTAATGGTTCCGACGAGCTTTTGGTTTAAGTTTTTTACTTCAATCAAAATGGTTTCCTCCTTCCTTTTAAAGTCCGTTTTATGGGACGGCTTCTTATGTATGATAAGCTTAGGTGCTTGTTATCCCTTGAACTGACCTTATCATATCACATATATCGGCATATACAATTGAGGTCATATTTTACACTGTTAACTTAGTGGTGGGTATTCAAGAAAAAGTACCCATCACTTTTTGCGTTGTTAACTTAATGGTGGGTATTGATGAATGGACAAAAAGCTTTTATTTAGAAAAATATTAACTTAGTGGTGGGCAAATCGAAAAAAGTATGCTATAGTTGAAACTGTATCAGTATGCAAACAGGAGTCAAAGATGGCAAAACCAAGACCAAGAAAGCTGAAGGACGTAGATCCTGAACTTACAGCGTACCTTGACATAGATGAGCTAAAGGCAATCGGCGGCGATGAATACAATATAAAAACGATGAGCCCGAATACCGAAGTGCCACCTTGCGTTGAGTGTGGTGGTCCGACAGAAAATCATGGAAAGTTTGACAAAATCCTCATTGATATAGTTTCTGTGGACAGGCGAAAGCAGTTTGCAAGGCTTCACTACTATTTTTATAAGTACCGGTGTTTGAATAAAGTTCCGGGGCACGAAAACTGCAATGCATTGTTTCAGAAGCAAGTGGGATTTGTTTCAAGTGAGAATGCAAAGATAACCAGGCGTTACGAAGATGAAGTGATGCGTCTGGCAATGTATGAGTCTCTTACTGATGTTCGTAAAGATATGAAGTCCTATATTGTAAAAGGACATCAAAAAGATTTGATCAGTAAACCGGCAATGTCTAAAGTGATTAAACGCTGGGTTGAAGAGAAGGATGCACATAGAGTGTTTATTTCGCCAGCGGCGCTTCTGATGTACACATATCATTCATCTGTTAATGATTTTATCGTTGTTGCTGATGTTGAGCCACACTCTCCATGTCGAATAATAGAAGTAATTCCGACAGTAACTGAAGCAGCTATACGAAGCTTTTTGGCTAAAATCGATATCGGGGGACTATTGGCGATAGTTGTTGATTGCAATCCAATACTCTATGAAACTGTTAAGGATATCGTTCCAAGAAGCAAGGTTATGGTAGACACAGATTCTTTAAGAAGAGTACTCAGAGATGAATTTAAGATATTTATTTATGAGCGGTTGAAGCGATATCAAAAATATGTCAGGGAACTGTTTCTGGCGGGACCGGATGCGCAGGCATTAATTTCTAATGAAGATAGAGCTAAGATGAGAAGACTTCAGAAGAATGATGAAGGATTAGAAAATGCCTACTCTGCATATGCAGGATTATATGTTCTGTTACAAAAACATCGTGATATCTCAGAATTGACCAGCTGGAAAGAAGTGTTGAATGAAACAAATCAGAGTACATTTGTTTTGACAACTTCTTATATGGAGACATATATAGAAGAGTTGGCAAGGTATCGGCAGGGAGCGCATCCAAAGGAGGGAGATAGTATTTATGACGAAATATATTCGCTCAATCAAAAAATAGAATCCTATTTCCCTATCAGTACAGATGAAGTGTTTAGGGCACGGATGCTTTATTCGGATTTTAGTAAATCTATAGACAAAAAATGGCAAGGAATTGATGTTTCAGAATTAAAGAGCATCATCGACAATATGATAAAAACAGGAGGCTTAGAAGAACATGAGCGTTAGTGAGGACAAGATTAATGAGGTGACAAGAAGAGCGCAAGAGAATGCAAACCTTATCTGGAATGCAGCAAACTCACTTTTTGGAGCATATAAGCCGCATGAGTATGGATTAGTTATTCTCCCCATGTGTGTTATTAAACGATTCCATGATTGCCTTGAAACGAAGAAGGATGGCAGCAATAAGACCCGTCACGAAGAAGTTTTGGAAGCGGACGCAAAATATGCAAGTTTCGGTCCAATGAAAGCGGACTTCCTTAAAGAGGCGGCAGGATATCAATTCTACAATACCAGTAAATACACGTTTGATTTACTTGCTGCAGATGCAGAGAATATTGCAGATAACTTTATGGATTTCTTAAATGGATTTTCAGACAATGTGAAAGATATTCTTTCAAGAATGGGCTTTTATGGTCAGGTTGAGCGAATGAAGGAGGCAAAGCTTTTATACCAGATTATTCTTGATTTTAATGCTAAAGACATGGATATGAGCAAGTATTCATCGGTAGATATGGGATACATTTTTGAAAACTTAGTTCAGAGGTTTTCGGAGTCATATGACGAAGAGGCAGGAGCTCATTTTACAAGCAGAGACATCATTTATTTGATGTGTGATTTGCTTGTAACAAATTATGAATTTGATATGGATGAAGATGGAATGCACTGTACAGTTTATGATATGACAATGGGAACAAGTCAGATGCTTACTTGTATGGAGGAGAGACTGCGTCAATTAGATGAGAAGGCAAATGTAACAACATTTGGACAGGAAATCAATCCGTTTACGATGGGGATAGCCGTTGCAGATACTATTATTCATGGTGGGGATCCTGACAATATGAAGTTTGGAGACACGTTGTCTGATGATCAATTCTCCGGATTCAAATTTGATTTTTGCATTTCAAATCCTCCGTTTGGAATTGATTGGAAGAGAGAAGCTCCTGCGATTGAACTTGAATACAAAAAAGGTGATGCTGGAAGATTTGCTCCAGGATTGCCAAGTAAGAGTGACGGTCAAATGCTTTTCATGTTAAATGGAATTTCAAAGTTGAAGGATGGTAGTGGAAAAATGGCTATCATACAGAATGGATCCTCGTTATTCACAGGAGATGCGGAATCTGGTCCTAGCAATATTCGAAAGTTTTTGATCGACAATGACTGGTTAGATGCAATAGTACAACTACCCAATGACAGCTTTTATAATACAAATATTGCGACTTATATATGGATTATTGATAAATCAAAGCCTTTAAGAAATCCTGGCGTAGTTAATCTGATTGATGCAAGTCAATGTTATGTTACAAGAAGAAAGAATATAGGTAGCAAACGTGTTGACATTACAAATCAATGTAAAGATTTGATTGTCAAAACATATGGAGCCTATACCACAGGTGTGTTTGAAGATACATTGTCAAATGGGAAGGTAATAAAATGCTCATCTAAAGTGATGGACGGTATTTCATTTGGGTATAAGAAAATTGTGATAGAGAGTCCCCAGATAGATGAAAAGGGAGAAATAATAAAGAACAAAAAAGGAAAAGTGGCAGATACATCACTTAGAGACACAGAGAATATGCCTATCACTGAAGACATAGATGAATACTTTGATAGAGAAGTACGTCCTTATAATAAGGAAGCATGGGTAGACAAGGCAAAGACTAAGATCGGATATGAAATACCTTTTACGCAGCTGTTTTATGAGTTTATTCCATTTGAAGATACTAGCGAGATTGCAAAGCGTGTGCAAGGTGATGAGGAATCACTAATGGCTATGCTAAAAGACCTGTTTAAGAAGGACGGTGAGTAATTATGATAATAGAAAACATCACCTGTTTGGATTGTGCAGATTCTATAGGCGTGATTCCAGAAGACTGGATTATTGGACGAGTAAAATACGCATTCTATAGAAAGAAAGAGAAGTCGAATGAAATAGACCCAATAGTATTATCACTGGCTAGATCAGGGGTGAAAATACGGGATATATCAAATAACGAGGGACAGCTTGCTAATTCATATGAAGGATATAATCCAGTAGTTCCAGGAGATTTGCTTTTAAATCCTATGGATTTATATAGTGGGGCGAATTGCAGTATTTCTAAAGTATCGGGTGTAATCAGTCAAGCATATTTTAATCTTGGTGCAAAAAATGAAATTGAACCGCGATTTTATGATTACTTCTTTAAAACCCAATACTGGGCTATGGCTTTATTTGCGAGGGGACGCGGCGTATCATTTGATAATCGATGGACGTTGAATTATGAAAACTTGAAGAATATGCCGATTCCAATTCCTACTTATAAAGAGCAGATTGGAATAGCAGATTTTCTGGATGAAGAAGTGGAAAAAATTGACAATGCTATTTCTAAAGCGATAGAAAGCGTTGAGGATTATGAACAGTGGAAAAGAGGAATTGTTAGGGATATTGTAACTAAAGGATTGAGAAACGCCAAGACTACAAAGGATACACACGTCGATTGGATTGGAGATATTCCCGAGGAGTGGGAATGTATTAAAGTAAAGTATGCTGCTACTATATCAAGAGGACTATTCAATCATAGACCAAGAAATGATGAAAGATTATATGACGGCCCGTATCCTTTTATACAAACCGGCGATGTGGCAAGGGCAGGACAGTATATAACAGAGTATAAGCAGACATTGAGTGAACTAGGAAAGAGCGTTAGTAAAAAATTCCCAAAAGGAACCTTGACAATGACGATAGCTGCGAATGTTGGTGATGTTGCGATTCTTGGGTTTGACGCTTATTTTCCTGATAGTGTTTTGGGCTTTGTGCCAAAAGAGAAAGTAGACAATAAGTATTTGTATTATATTTTCTACGCAATGAAGCAGGAATTTGTAAAGACTGCTATCGTCAGTACACAGTTAAACTTGAATATAGAAAGAGTTAAGGAGTTGCGCATACCAATAACATATAATACGGATGAGCAAAAAGATATTGTAGAATACCTTGATAAAAAGTGTGGAATAATTGACAGAATGATAAGCGAAAAATACAAACTTATCGATGATCTTGAGGCATATCGCAAAAGCATTATTTTTGAACTTGTTACTGGAAAGCGAAGGGTGGTGTAGTATATGGCAGACAATGAAAAACAATTTGAATCTGACATTGAAGCATACCTTATATCCGAAGAAGGTGGATGGAAGAAAGCAACAGATGAAGGTTATCGAAATGCCGATTCCATTGATATAGATACATTGTGCACCTTTGTGGAGAACACGCAGAAACTGGCATGGACTCAGTTTGTAAAGCGTTGTGGAAATGTGGATCCTAAAGATAAATTTCTGAAGATTACTGAGGATGCAATTCTATCGGAAGGTCTTGTAAATGTTCTTAGACATGGATTCAAGTATCGTGGGATTGAGTTTAAGGTATGCTTCTTTAACCCTGAATCTGGATTGAATGAATTGGCAAAGACCAGATATTCACAGAATATCTGTCATTGTGTTCGGCAGTGGCATTATTCTTTGCAGAATAATAATAGTGTGGATATGATGTTGGCGGTTAATGGCATTCCTGTAATTGCAATAGAATTGAAGAATCAACTCACTGGTCAGAGCGTTGATAATGCAATGGAGCAGTGGATGGCTGACAGAGATAAGAGGGAAGCGGCTTTTTCGTTTAATCATAGAATACTTGTGTTCTTTGCAGTAGATCTTTATCATGCAATGATGACTACGAAACTTGATGGAGATAAGACTTTTTTCCTACCTTTTAATCAAGGGTCGAACGGTGCTGGGAATGATGGTGGTGCCGGGAATCCTAAAAACGAGGATGGAAAGTATGCCGTATCATATTTGTGGGAAGAAATCTGGCAGAAGGACAAGCTGCTTGATATACTTCAGAAGTTCATCAGCTACAGACAACAGAAGAAAAACTCTCTTGGAACAGATGCTGCGAATACCGTTATTTTCCCAAGATATCATCAGCTTGATGTCGTGAGAAAAATGATTCAAGATGTTTCAGAAAAAGGTCCCGGACATAATTATCTTATTCAGCATAGTGCCGGATCCGGGAAATCAAATAGTATTGCATGGACAGCATATAGGCTTGCAAGTCTTCATAAGGATGATAAGCCTATGTTTAACTCTGTCATTATTGTCACAGATAGAAAAGTTTTGGATTCACAGCTTCAGGCGACAATAGGTGGATTTGATCACACCATTGGAAGTGTTGTGCTTATTGATGATAAAAAACGATCTAAAGATCTTCTGAAAGCAATTGAAGATGGAAAAAGAATAATTGTTACAACTCTACAGAAGTTCCCTGTCATCTATGGAATGATTGGTGATACCAGAGGAAAGCATTTTGCAGTGATTGTGGATGAAGCTCATTCTAGTCAGACTGGACAGAGTGCAGCAAAACTAAAAGCTGGGCTTGCAGATACAACTGATGCCGTGCAGGAATTGGTTGATTTTACCGGCGCAGGCATAGAAGATCTTCAGAGTGAGCAGGAAAAAGCATTTGCTAAGCGGATAATGGTGTATGCAAATGCCGTGCTAAATCAGGAAAAAGAGGAAGACGCTCATGAGGATCGGATGCTGGAAGAAATGGTAGCGGCCGGAAAGCATAAGAATCTGAGCTTCTTTGCATTTACAGCAACTCCTAAGGATAAAACATTGGAAATGTTTGGTGACGAATGGCCAGACGGAACATTTCATCCATTTCATATTTACAGCATGAGACAAGCCATTGAAGAAGGTTTTATCATGGATGTGCTTGCTCATTATACTACTTATAAGACTTGTTATAAGATTGCTAAAAATACAGCAGACAATCCGGATGTCCCTGAATCACAGGCAGCGAAACTGATCCGCAGGTATGCTGAACTACATCCATATAACATACAACAGAAAGCTGCAATCATTGTTGAAACCTTCCGTGATATTACGATGAAAGCAATTAAAGGCAAGGGAAAGATGATGGTTGTTACATCATCAAGACTTGCTGCTGTAAGGTATCTGAAGGCTGTGCAGGCATATATTAAAGAAAAAGGCTATGAAGATATGCTGGTTATGATTGCTTTTTCTGGCATTGTAAAGGATCCGGATGATCCTAATAGCCCAGATTATTCTGAGAGCGGATTAAACATAGATCCGGATGGAAATCATGTGTCAGAAGCACAGACCAAGAGTGTATTCCATGATCACGGTGATGTACTTATCGTTGCAGAAAAGTACCAGACCGGATTTGATGAGCCGCTTCTTCATACTATGATTGTGGATAAAAAGCTTCGGGATATAAAAGCGGTGCAGACTTTGAGTAGGCTTAACCGTATTCACCCGGATAAGGATGATACATATATTCTGGATTTTGTAAATACAAATGAAGAGATACAGGAAGCCTTCCAGGGATTCTATACTGAGACAAGTCTTGAATCTGAGATAAATGTAGATCTCATTTACAAGACGAAAGATCAGTTGAGAGGATTTAATATCTATGATGATCAGGACGTGAAGAAGGTCGCAGAGATTTATATAGATCCTAACAATAAGAATAGTGGCGCGGTTCAGGCAAAGATATCTAATTCTCTTATTCCGGTTGCAGAGAAATATAATGATCTGGATGAGCAACAGAGATATCAGTTCAGACGGACAGTACGCTCTTTTGTAAGATGGTTTAATTACATTCAACAGGTGGTAAGAACTTTTGATATTGAAATGCAGAATGAATATACATTCTGCCGATATCTGATGAAGTTATTGCCGCCAGATCAGAAAGATAAATGGGATCTCGATAATAAAGTAAGGCTTGAATACTATAAACTTCAGCATACATTCTCCGGACAGATTACACTCGATAAGAACACGGCGGGAGAGTATGAAACTGCCAAGATGAAAAAGAGTGGCAGTATGAAAGAGAAGAAGAGCCCATTTGATGAAATTATTGAAAAATTCAATGAGGCTTTTGCAGGTGATATTACGGAGGCAGACCGTATCATCATCGGAAATCTTCAGAAGATGTTGGAGGATAATCCCCAGCTTGCAAAATCAGCAAAGCAGGATACACAGCAGATGTTTATGCAGAGTATCTTTCCAAAGATCTTCGGAGAAACGGCACGGAAGGCATTTAAGGATAGCAATGAAACATATCAGTCATTGTTTACAGATACAATGAAGTATACGCAGATTATGATGGCAATGGCTGATGTGTTATTTAGAGAATTGCAGAAGAAATAGGAGGCGTTGCCATGGCAAATATCGGAAAACTCACAGAGGTAGATGTCAGAGAACTCTGGAAGCATGAGCAGTATGATTTCTCAAACTGGCTTGCAAAAGAAGAAAATCTTGAATACCTGAATGACATCATCGGGCTTACGCTTACTGATGTTGACAAGGAAGTGTATGTCGGGCCATACCGCTGTGACATTGTGGCTAAAGATGAGACTTCCGGTATTACGGTCATAGTTGAGAACCAACTGGAAGGCACCAACCATGATCATCTTGGAAAGATTATTACATATGCTTCCGGGCTGAATGCTAAGGTAATGATCTGGATCGTGAAGGAGGCGAAGGAAGAGCATCGTGCAGCTATTGAGTGGCTAAACAATAATACCAATAATGATGTGAACTTCTTCCTCATAGAGATTCATGCATATAAAATTGGGAATTCAGATCCGGCACCTAAGTTTGAGGTTGTTGAAAAACCCAATGATTTTGTTAAGCGCAGCAAGGTTAAGAGCGACGACAGTGATCTGAATAAGAGCCAAGGAGAACGCCTTGCATTCTGGGAACAGTTTAATCAGGTGGTTATTGCCCGTGGTAAGCCGTTTAACCTGAGAAAAGCTACTACTGATCACTGGTATGATGTGGCAATGGGTACCAGCGATGCTCACATAGCGATTGACCTTGTAAATAAGGATGGGCGCATTGTGGTCGAGTGTTATATAAGTGACAACAAAGATCTCTTCGATACATTTTCAGATCACAAGGAAGAGATTGAGAGTGCCCTTGGATTTGAGCTTATATGGGACAGACTAGATGGCAAGAAAGCTTCTCGTATAAAGTATCGAATTGATGGATTAAACTTTGATGACCATTCCAATTACAATGAGCTCATGAACCGAACTATAGATGTTGCGGTAAAGATGAGAGATACATTCAAGAAATATATGTAAATGAAAGAAGGGCGACTCCACAACGGAGTCGCCTTTTTAGGACTCAATCCTTACGATAAAATTCTGTGGTATATCCATCAGCCCTTAAATTGATGCCGGGAAGCCAGGGCGGAGCCTGTCCCATGATGCTGCAAATATCCTGATATTTGACATCGGGAGGGCACTCGATGATTACTTCGTCATGCACATGACCGACAATAAACATATCTGAGAGGTTCTTCATAGCATAGCAGAGAAGGTCGCGGGCTATAGCCTGGACTATATTCTCGACAAATTTCGGCCCGTAGCTCTCAATGCGGCACCAGTGCTTCTGGCTATCGGTACCCATATAGCTGACGGATTCGCTGCCGAACTGGTTGATACACATCTGAGGTTTCACGTAGGAGAGCCTTCGACCGGACGGGAGCCATATAAACAGCATACCGGATACCCATTCAAAGCTGACACATCCGACGGATGATTTCAGGTGAAGTTTAACGGCTTTCTTTACGGCAGCATCCACATCCCACCAGTATTTTGTGATCTTAGGGTTAGATTCGCGCCATTTATCAACGATAGGCTAAAGCTAATTCAGCACTTTATCGAGGAATGCGCTGAAAAATATCATATTTTGGAGATTGCCTATGACCGCTGGAATGCCACGATGCTTGTGACGAATCTTATGGAAGAAGGACTTACTATGGTTCAGTTTGGTCAGGGGTATAAGGATATGAGTCCGGCGTGTAAGGAATTCTATAAGGTGCTTATGCAAGGCCGAATGGTTCATGGAGGAAATCCGGTGCGCAGATGGATGGCAGGAAATGTTGTCATTGAGACGGATGATGCCGGAAACATTAAGCTGACAAAAGCAAAATCCAAAGAGAAGATCGATGGCATTGTTGCAACTGTCATGGCTCTCGATCGTTGTGTACGGCATGAAGCTGAACAGCAGGAAAGTGTGTACGAGAGTAGAGGATTGCTCATTTTATGATGGATTATGGCAGACTTTTAATTATTGCGGCCTCAATCTTTAGTATATCAGGAAATACCAGTTTTTTTCCTTGGCGTTGAAGTGCCAATACACGCCTTGCTTTTGATATAAGTTCACCCTCAAGAATACCACTTATTCTGACAGGAATATTGGTGGTTGAATCAACATATTCGTTGTTGATATATTTAGATGAAATAGGGCACATATTTTGGATAAGAAAAGCTTTTTCATGTCCGAGAACTTTACCGAATACGATGGTATCACATTTCCCATATTTGGCTATTTTGTTGCTGTAAATCCTATGGAACTTATTTGTTTGTGAAGAAAAGGGAATCATCCAATATAGTCCTTTGTTATTGCTATCTTCAAAGGCATAAAAACAGGGACGGTTATGTTCCTGCCCATTGATGACTTCCTTGTTCTGCATTAGATACGGATCGGGGAAATCAATGAAGTATTGATCGTTGATAAAGTAAAAATGTCCGTTATCCATGGGTACCTCCGAAAAAAAGCCCCATCCCGTCAGGAATGGGGCAAACATTTGAACTCAATCTTTTGTGAGTCGCATATCGAGTAGCGACAAACATTTGAACCCGACCATATTTTAGTTGCATATCGGGTAGCAACAAACATTTGAAGCAATCTCCTGCTCATCTACAGTATATGAAAAAGTGCGGGTTTTGTCAATATAAATATAAACGTTTGAAGACGGCGAAAACATGCGGAAAGGATGAAAATAGAATGAACATTTTTAGTGGAATATTTAGGAGCAGGGATAAGCCCACGGACAGGACGGCAGGCAGCAGTTACAGCTTTTTTCTGGGGAACAGTTCTGCAGGAAAGTATGTGACAGAGCGTTCTGCAATGCAGATGACGGCGGTGTACTGCTGTGTGAGGATCCTGTCGGAAGCAGTGGCAAGCCTGCCGTTACAATTTTACAGATATACCGATGATGGCAGTAAGGAAAAAGCGGTGAATCATCCGCTTTATTTTTTGCTTCATGATGAGCCGAATCCGGAGATGACCAGTTTCATATTCCGGGAGACTCTGATGACGCATCTGCTGCTTTTCGGTAATGCATACAGCCAGATCATCAGAAATGGTAAGGGCGAGGTTGTTGCGTTATATCCGCTGATGCCGGATTGGATGAAGGTTGACCGTGATGAGCACGGGAAGCTGTATTACGAATATACAGTTTATGACGCTGATCAAGTGGACGGGCGTAAGGGTACGGATAAGTTCGGACGGACTGTAAGACTGAAGCCTTATGATGTGCTGCATATTCCAGGTCTATCCGTGATCTGATGGATGATGAAAGCGATGCTGATATTGATGAATCCATCCTGGATAAGGATGAAATTACGGATGAAATCTGGGAAAAGTATATTGAGTCAGCTGAAGTATTTCCAGATGACAGAATGACAATTAAATTCAAATTTTGAGCAAAGAGCAGTATATTAATCCTTGCGCCTGTACGATATAATACGTTTAGGCGCTTTTTGCGTGATACGACCTATGGAAGGGATGATTATTATGACTCATGAAGAGAGGCGGATTTGGCTGATAAAGAAGCTACTTTCCGAGAGGATAGAATACAGGAAATATCAGATCCCTGATTATGAGAAGGGACAAAAAGATATGCTCAGGTCACTTATGAATGTCAGGATGCCACAATTCATCAGTGATGAATTCTTACAGGTACAGGACGAATACCTGCAGGTGGAGAATGCTAAAGCAGGCGAATTAGCTTAGGATTATCAATATTGTTGGGAGTGTGTCTGATGTTTTCATTATTTGGATGCGGAATGCAGAAACTGGATGGTGACGGCATGGTATATAAACCTGCGTATGTCAGTATATCACAGGACGAGGCCAAGCTTATGATGCAGGATGATGATGGTCACG
>OCVV011299220.1_pt1 | contig 17526 bp, 13 predicted proteins | sample 1539721 | NCBI WGS metagenome assembly OCVV01 (sample SAMN02144230, study PRJEB22623) | gut metagenome | biome: sheep rumen | host: Ovis aries | place: New Zealand | reverse complement strand
ACGGCAGGCGTCCATCAGCACGGCGGTGCCGATGATGTTGGTCTGGAGGAAGATCTCCGGATTTTCGATGCTGCGGTCCACATGGGACTCGGCCGCAAAGTTCACGACCAGATCCGGCTTTTCCTCCTCAAAGATGGCATAGACCGCCTTCCTGTCGCAGATATCGGTTTTATAAAAGCGGAACATGGGGTCGTTCAGCACCGGTGCCAGCGTAGAAAGGTTGCCGGCATAGGTGAGCTTGTCCACGCAGACGATCCGATCCTCCGGATGATGGGCCCGCTCGTAGAAGATGAAGTTGGAGCCGATAAAGCCGGCGCCGCCGGTGACAAGAATGGTCATATCACAGCTCTCCTTCCGCAAGAGAAATCAGGTATTGGCCGTAATCGGTCATTTTCAGCTCTTCTCCCAGGCTGTGCAGCTGCTCTTTTGTGATAAAGCCACGGCGCCAGGCGATCTCCTCGATGCAGGAGACATAGAAGCCCTGGCGATCCTGCACGGCCTCCACGAATTCGGCGGCCTTCAGCATGCCCTCGGGGGTACCGGTATCCAGCCAGGCCATGCCCCGGCCCAGCAGGGTGACCCGCAGCTCGCCCAGGGCGAGATAGGCGTTGTTCACCGCGGTGATCTCGATCTCTCCCCGAGCGGAGGGCTTTACCTGCTTTGCAATCTCCACCACCCGGTTATCGTAGAAATAGAGGCCGGGCACGGCGTAGTTGGACTTGGGCTTTTCCGGCTTTTCCTCAATGGAGAGGACCTTCCCCTCCCGGTCAAACTCCACCACGCCGAAGCTGCGGGGATCCTTCACCGGATAGCCGAAAATCGTGGCGCCGGTGTTCTGCCGCATTGCGGCGCGGAGAGTGCTGGTCATGTCCAGTCCATAAAAAACATTGTCCCCCAGAATGAGGCAGACACTGTCCTCCCCGATGAAATCCTCCCCCAGGATGAAGGCGTCCGCCAGGCCCCGGGGCGTCTTCTGGACCTTGTAGGAAAGCGAGATGCCGATGCGCTTTCCGTCCCCCAGGAGCTTTTCGTATACCGGAGTGTCCTCCGGCGTGGAAATAATCAGGATCTCCCGGATGCCTGCCAGCATCAGGATGGACAGGGGGTAATAAATCATGGGCTTGTCATAGATCGGAAGAAGCTGCTTGGAGACGGCCTTCGTCATGGGATAGAGCCTGGTGCCCTTCCCGCCGGCCAGAATGATTCCTTTCATGGGCGCTCCCCTCCTCAGTCCCGTCGGAACAGATCTCTTGTATACACCTTATCCTGCACATCGTCCAGGCACGTGTCGTAACGGTTGGCGATGATGGCATCCGAGCGGCGTTTGAACGCATCCAGATCATTGACGACCAGACTTCCAAAGAAAGTCTCCCCATCCTTCAGCGCGGGCTCATATACGATCACAGAGGCTCCCTTGGCCTTGATCCGTTTCATCACGCCCTGGATGCTGCTCTGGCGGAAGTTATCGCTGTTGGATTTCATGGTAAGGCGATATACGCCGATGGTAACGCTCCTCTCCCGCTCGCTGCTGTAATCCTGATCCGAATAGCTGTAGTAACCGGCCATCTGGAGAACACGGTCAGCAATGAAATCCTTGCGAGTCCGGTTGGACTCCACGATCGCCTGGATCAGATTCTCGGGCACATCCGCATAATTGGCAAGGAGCTGCTTGGTATCCTTAGGCAGGCAGTATCCGCCGTAGCCAAAGCTTGGGTTGTTGTAGTGGCTTCCGATCCGCGGATCGAGGCACACGCCTTCTATGATCTCCCGCGTATCCAGCCCCTTCAGTTCGGCATAGGTATCCAGCTCATTGAAATAGCTCACCCGCAAGGCCAGATAGGTATTGGCAAAGAGCTTCACCGCCTCGGCCTCTGTAAAGCCCATCACCAGGATCGGCGTCTCTTGCTCCAGAGAACCCTCCTGCAGCAGGGAGGCAAAGCGCTTTGCGGCCGCTGCCGCCGCCTCATCCTGCGTGTCCGTGCCCACGATGATGCGGCTGGGATGCAGGTTATCATAGAGTGCGTGGCTCTCCCGCAGGAATTCTGGGCTGAACAGGATCCTGGAGCAGGCATACTTTTCCCGCACAGAAGCAGTGTAACCCACAGGCACGGTGCTTTTGATGATCATGTACGCGTGCTCATTCACCTCGAGCACCCGCTCGATCACATCTTCCACGGCGCTGGTATCGAAAAAGCCCCGTTTCGGATCATAGTTTGTGGGAGTAGCGATGATGACAAGTTCTGCGTCCCGATACGCTGCCTTCCTGTCACAGGTTGCAAAGAGCCGCAGGGGCTTTTCCGCCAGATACTCCTCCAGTTCCTTATCCTGGATCGGACTGCGGCGGGAATTGATCAATTCCGCCTTGGAAGGTGTAGTGGTAACAGCGGTGACCTCATGGTGCTGCGCCAGCAGCACGGCAAGGGAGAGGCCGACATAGCCGACTCCCGCAACGGTGATCTTCATTTTGCTTTCCTTTCTTCAACGCTATTCTGCTATTTTCACGGAAGCACGCCGATTCGTTCTTCAGGCTGATCATAACTCTGTTCTGTTATTTTATTGTACCATCATGCCGGAGAAAGGTCAAGAACAGCTGTGTCTGCGCCGTTTTGCTCCTGAACTGAGAAAGCCCTTCCCCTGCTCACGAAAACCGCGCCCACACAGGATGACCGGGGAAGCATGGCTCCCCCGGTCGTCCTGTAGATTCAATTCTGCTTTGATCCGGAAAATGCAGTTCCGTCTTTTCTCTCGTCCGGCACGCCTTTCCGTCTGTTTTCCCGTGGAATGGCATGGCTCCGGGCCATCCGCTTTGGTTTTGAGAGAAAAAGCCTCAGTCTCAGACTTCTACGACTTCGACGTCCTTTTCCGCAGCAGATCGAAGGCCTGATTCAACTGCGTTTTATAAAGCAACAGGTTTATCACCAGGGTGATCACGCCGAAGCAGGCCGCAGTCTCGACGGCCAGCAGGATCCATGAGCTATACTGCACGTGAGTCAGCAGCCGGGGAAGCGGGATCACCGCATAAAGACTCACGGTTATGAGATCCGCAAGGATCTGCTTTCCGAAAACCGTCATCGGCCGCCTTACAAGATTGAAAGCGTTGTAACGGGCCATCCAGATCGTTTGGTACAGCATGGAAACAAGCGTGCCGATCGCAACGCCGACCAGACCCCATTGTTTCACGCACAGCACGGAAATGACGATATTCATCACCGTGGCGATCATGTAATTATGCTGGGTCTCCTTGTACTTTCCGGCGGCAAATATCATCAGATTATAGGGAAGCCTCAGGCAATGGCAGGCGTGGGCCATCACGATCAGCGCAGCAAACAGAGGCTGGATATAATTGGCGTCGGTGATCCCTTTTGTGTAGCATTGAATGAACGGGACGATCAGGAAGCCTGTACAGCCGAAGGTGAAAACCACCGTTGTGTGAATGGTCCATTCCGTCATGGCGAAGGCTCTTTGCAGACCGGGCTCATCCTCTTTGGCCCAAAGCGTCCCAAGATAGGCCTCCACCCCATTCATCATGGATGTGAAAAGCCTTTTCACTCCATAAACGACCATGTTATAGGCGCCATAGATCGAGACGTCGGTCAAAGAACCCAGCATGGTAAGGACGATCGTATCCGTATCATTGAGAACCGTATACGCAATATGCTGCGCCATCCCGTTCCACTTTTGTCTGATGGGCTCTCCCTCATACCGGATCCGATAATCGATTTCGTAGTGTCGTCTTACATACCAGCCAAGGTAGATGGGACGAAACAGAAATATGACAGAGCTCGCCAGCTTAACTGCGTGAATGCCGAATCCGTTCTTGATCAGGATCACACTGGCAGCAGTGTTGAGCAAAAGTGTAAGCGTTTGAGCGTTGTACTGGATGTAACCCTTCTGATCCGCATTCAGCAGCAGGCGATCAACGATCCCAAAATAATACTGCGAAAAAGCGCTGACGCTCATCGCAGCAAGCAAGGCAGATGTGTAGAGCCAGCTGAAGTGATTCCCGGAGAGATACGGATAGACGACCAGCAGTACGCACACATAGAGCGCCATGATAATGGCGATCCGATGAAAGAATTTTCGCGCCGAGGCTACAACCTCACTGATCTTCTTCGTGTCGTTTTCTGCCAGCGGTTTATATAAGGCAGATTGGACCACTTTTCCGACGCCAAAATCCAGGAACGTTATGATCCCGATAAACTGCGTAATGGAATTGACCAGTCCGTTTACCGCCGAGCCGTACTGCCCGATGATCAAGCGAGGCAGGATAAAACCACAGATGATCGTAACGATCTCGAATACCAGCGATGAAATTGTATTATACTTCAGTTTCTTGTGCATTTTCCTGTCCCATCTTCAACACGGAACTGTTTCAAAAGCAGTCTGAGGGAAGAATCCGGATCGAATGTTTGAGATCAATACCCGCTGGGGACAAGGCAATCTGCATGCCACTTTTCCCCCAATTCATAATCCATCGACTCAGGTACGATCGGCTCAAACCCGCTGGCGCTTGTGAACGTCACTTCCCCGAAATAGATTTTTCCTTCAAAGTTGTAGAAATCGATCCTGACCTGCGGGAAGCCTTCAGCCAATACAGAAGCCAGTTCCACCATCCGTTCAAAATTCCGGGGCTTGGGGAACAGATATTCTGTATTGTTATATAGCCCTGCATTCCATGATTGCAGCTTCCATTGAAGATCGTATGTATTCCGCCGGTGATTGTGATACCTTCCAATGTCAACTCTGCAGCAAAAAGGCTTTCCGTCAAAGCAGGTAAACTTGTAATCGGGAACGTCCGTATCGTCGGCAGGCAGGAGCTTTTCTGCTATAACTCTGGGGCGGATATCGGAATAGTGTCTCTCAAAGGTCTGGTAGCCCCAGTCATAGTTCAGATAAAAATGCAGCTTACATCTGATCCTGACAATATCCTTGGCAGACAGTTCGCTTTTATTCTTTACGATGATCACATCGCCGGATGCACAATTTGTCTTCAGGACAAAGCTTTCCGGCAATTTGTCAAAGTCTATCTCTTTCGCATCATCCCAGACGCCAAGGAGCGGGACGAGATACTCCTCCCCGATTTTGTCGGCCACCCATTCTCTCACAAGGTATTTATCTGCCAGCCTTGTTTTCAGACTGTTTTGATTGAATATTTTTTCCCACTGCAGCTTTTCATTATAGCTGCGCAGATCATGCCAATCCAGCGTTCTTCCGATCTGTTTCTCAAACAGCGCGGCATCCCGCCGCATGATATCGGGCAGGGACATGCTCCTATATTTTTTCAGGCGAATTTTTCTTCTGACGCCGCGCAGAAAATAAAAGAAGCGCGGCATACTTTTTTCCAAATGCAAATAATCTTCCATTTCATATTCTCCACCTGATGCTTATCTTGACACCAGCTTTTTATACAAGGGGAAAAGCCCGAGCCGCAGCATAAGATCCTTAACGCGGGTCTTCATGGAAGGGTCAAGCGCATAGGCTTCCTGCACAATATGCCTGTACGCTTCGTTCCTGCTCTTCTGCGCATAGGCGCTTTCCAACAAAACCGAAGAAAAAAAGCGGGATAAAAAGTTTCCCTCTGCGGACATGATATCCCGGTATTTCTGTTCAAAATATTTCGCCATGTCATACACTCTGCCCGGATGATTCGTGATCGAATCCGTACCGTTTGTCCTTTCCACCAGGGATTCTTCCAAACAGTAGAGTGTAAAGCCGGCTGACATGGCCGAAATGAGAAAGTCCAGATCCTGGTATCTGGTCACATTCGGATCAAATTTCACCTGATCTGTGACAGTCTTTCTCATCACCAGGGTCTGTGTACTAAAGCCCACCGGCCCTTTGGTCAGGTCAACAAAGCCCTCTTCATGATTCTTCGCAGTTACAAGCAAGCTTCCGTCAAGCTGCCGCAGCCTGGTTCTGCAGCACACGATATCGACCTGTTCATTCGCCTCCAGAACCGCGATTTGCTTTTTCAATTTATCCTTGTCCCACAGATCATCACTGTCCTGAAAGGCAAGATACTCCCCGGAAGCGGCAGCGATCCCGCGATTTCTGGCAACACATGCTCCGGCATTTTCCTGATAGATATAATGCAAGCGGCTATCCCCGATGCCTTCGATGATGCTTCTTGTGGAATCGGAAGAACCGTCATCGACCACGATCAGCTCCAGGTCTGTTACACTTTGTTCCAGAACGGTCCTTACAGCTTTCTCAATACAACGCTCTCTGTTGAAGGTCGGCATGATTACCGAAATCATTCTTCTGCACCTCATCTGATTTCTCGATACTTATATACTCTGGAAATAGCAAACAACGCGAAAATGAAGCACATAGCCTGCGCTTGCTGGGTAAAATAGAACCTGACAAAAGAGAAGAGGATCTTTTGAAGCAGCAGCAGATACAGAAGCATGGATTTCAGGTTCTCGTCCTCGATGCCTTTTTTATATGTTTGCGAGCACATGTAACCAAAGACCATCAGGATCAAGACGACGCCGACAAATCTTCCGTCCAGATAGGGCTGATAGAAGATGGTTACAAACGCATTCATGTACAATTCATGCCCCAGGTTGAAGCCGGGCTCCATCATTTCAAAGGACATGTAATAGATGTCCGTAACGAAGCTGGAAAAATAGCCTGTAAGGAGCTTGAAAAAGTAGAGGAACGGATAGAGGAATCCATAAAAGGAAGAGATGCCATATCCAAACTGCCCGGAGTAATCAACCACATCAATATAATGGCTGAAATGCGGGATGGGGGCGATGAAGTAGACAAACAGCTGTCTGCCGAAATCGACGTTTCTTCCTTTCCGAAAGATCGTCATATAAAACAGCATGATGAACAGCAGAATGCCGCCCAGTATGATGATCCTTTTGTATTTCTTGCCGATCTTGAATGAAAAACTGTGTTTTTTCCGGTATGCCAGATAGACACACACAAAGTAGATCGCGATCCACAGGATCACAGATCTTGCGCCGTTTGTAAACACAAACAGCACCATCAGAAGCAGGGATTCCAGGATGAACAGCTTATTCTTTTTCCCGTAGAAGATCTCGATGGGAAGGATCGCAATCGACAGATACGTTGTCGGAACCGCAATGAAAGCTCTGGTGACAGACATGAGTCTGGAGCTGCGAAGCGCATTTTCCTCATTGGCAGCAACCATTGCCCGAATATCCGCATAGGTTTTTCCGGACAACAGAACTCTGGCTACATTGTAGCTCTGAACGAGATAATAGAGCAGGGAAATGATGATAATGATACTCAGAAAACGATAATTGACCCGATAGCCGACAACAGCGCCCTGATCATAACGTGGACGCAAGCTCAACCTGATTTTTTTTGAGCCAAAAACTACTCCTGCCGTATAGGCGATCAGGCCGATCGCAATGATCCAATAAGCCTTTTCCTGGGGGATCATCGTTCCATAGAGGCCAAGACCCGACAGCGGAACAATGACTGCCCACAGAAAAAACATGGATGAAATCGGATTGAATGCAAACCGATAAAACAGCCATCCAATTAACGCCATGATCAGACACAGCAATGAAAACATTACAAGCATTTTATCTCCAATCGACAGATACCGGGGATCCGTGCAGAAAGCTGTATTTTATGCGTCTCTCCCCTGTCCCGGCAGATTTGCCCGGATAGCGCCTGAGAAGAAAGAGACCTGGTCTTTCCCGTTTTTTCAGAGCATCTGGAGGATATCACGATAAAAGTCCCGATAAAGCTGTTGGGCATTGGCTTTCTCGTTCCAGATACGAACAGAAGCAGCACACATTTTCTGATAATCCCCTTCTGAAAGAGCAATCATCTTCATGCATGCTGCCGCAATGCTTTGAACGGGATCGGAAGTCCGGACAACATAGCCGTTCTCACCATGAAGAACGATTTCCTTTGTTCCTCCGGCATCCGTTGCAATGACCGGAACGCCGAATGACATGGCTTCCATGATGGCAACCGGGACGCCCTCAGAGTCGGACAGATTCACAAAACAGGAAACAGTATGGTTCCGGTACCAGTCAAACAGTCGAGCGTTTTCTATGCGTCCCTCGAAGGAGCAGGTCTCCGGCTTTAATTTTTTCTTTGCATATTGTTCGGTGGCCGCCAAACCGTCGCCGTCCCCCAGATGGAACCATTTGACCTGATAGCCCTGCTGTTCCAGAATCGCAAGGGTATCGACGATCTTATCAAGACGTTTTACCGCTCTGACAGCCGAGCAGGACACCAGTGTGAAAACCGGAGTCCTGCCGCAGGATACCGCGCCGTGCGCCAAGGTCCCCAAACGACCCACTGCGATCTTTCCGGCATAGGGCTTGTAGAGATCTCTCAAAAACGCCGCCCCATCCTCAGAACAGGCAAACACTCTGTTGATCGCGTTGAGCATATACTCTCTGTCCGGGATATATCCACAGGGAGCGGCATAATCATACAGATCATACCTGTGTCCGCGGGAAAGGAACAAAACCTGATTCTTAAAAAAGCGCTGCTTCAGTCGGGCAGCCACACTTGCAGTAACATGCAGCCAATAACTGTATAATACCGTATCCGAAGTGGGATAGCGCTCCGTGAGGGCCAGATACTGCTCGTTCTGCACGATCGCGGAATACACGGCCTCTACTCTGCAGTAGTAGTATAAAGAATACGCCCTTTGCTTGAGATTCAGGCTCTTTTTCATTTCCGTGCGCATATTGCCGGATTTTATCGTGACGGGCAGCTTCGTCCCGACCATTTTTATCCTGCCCGGCACGGAATAGTCAAGCTCAAGAGGCGCCACAACAACGTTTTCAGGGACCCTGCGGGTCATGGACATTTGCTTTGTTGCCATAGTCGGTATGATGAGGATCTTGTCGAAGTGGAGGGAGGCCTCATCGATTTCATTCTCGATATATTCTTCACCCTTGAAGAAAGGGAAATAGTTCGTCAGCAAGATCATCAAGCCCTTTGCGCTCATCCTGCATCCTCTCCTTCTGCTCTTCCATCCGTCTTGCCCGGATTTCGTTCATTATCGTCAGGAACGATAGATATTCTTTCTCAGTAAAACGCTCTTTACCGTATAGTAGATGATCTTGAGATCCAGCACAAACGAGACGTTTTCGGCATAGAAGACATCATTTTGATAGCGTTCTTCCAAAGTTGCGCTGTTTCTCTTCAAAGCCTGGTTATATCCCGTTATCCCGGGTCTGACAGAGAACTTTTTTTTGACAAAATCAGTGTAGGTAGCTTCGTTGCCCATAGGGCTGGGCCTGGGTCCAATGAAGCTCATATCCCCCCGCAGCACATTAAAAAACTGCGGAAGCTCGTCCAGACTCGTCTTTCTCAGGATCTTTCCTATTCTCGTCTGCCTGCCGTCATTTTCCGCGTTGTAGGTCGTACCGTCCGGATTCCGGATATCCTCCGCATCCATCTTCATGCTTCTGAATTTAAGCATGCTAAACTTTTTCATGTCCCGGCCATATCTCGGCCCTTTGTAGAAGACGCTGCCACCATCTTCCGCTTTGATCGCTGCCGCAACAGGGATCCCAACCAAAAAGACGAACGGCATGGCAAAGATCGAGACCAGGATATCCAGTATTCTCTTTACGTATTTTCTGTATATCATCCGCGTACCATATCTCCTTTTCCGCTGCCCTTCTGCCCTGACCGGAGAAAAGATCCTGCAAGGGAGAGCAGATCACACGCAATGCTGGGAAAGCATATCCGATTCGATCTCCTTCGCGGCCTCACGCAATGAATACGAAGGAGCAAAGCCCAACAGTTTGCTTGCCCGCAGGCTTATCATATACGAAGACGCTATCGATTCAGATTCGGTCCCGACGGAAACTGTGTTTTCTGGACTCATAACAGCGCAGATGGTATTTGCTATTTCCTCATTCGTCAGGGCTTCCCCGCTGCCGATGTTGAAGGTGCCTGAGAGCTCCGGGTGTTCCAGCGCGAGACGCACCGCCTTCGCCGCGTCCTTTGTGTACATCATCTCCCGTCTGGCGATCCCCTTTCCGTTCACATGCAGCTGCTCATGGGCGAAAGCCTGCCGGAAGAACAAATTGATCATATAGTTGTTTTTCTCGTTTGCGCCGTACAAATGGGCAAGCCGCAGGTTCTTGATATGCATGCCCTTTGTAAGGTTATACATCTCCCCCAGGTTCTCGCAAATCAGCTTGTAGAGTCCATACATGTTTTTCGGAGCGGGTTTTGTATCCTCGCTGTATGGGAGCTCGCAGCCGGAATACACCGAGATCGACGAGCTCAGCACAATGTTGCGGCATCCGGTCAGGAAGGCGGCTTCATACAGATTGTTCGTCAGCTCCATAAAGCCGCAATAAGGCGTCAGGGAATCCGCAACTCTCCTGGTCGAGGCAAGATGAGCGATTCCCTCAACGCCTTTGCCGAAGATTTCCTTCAAAGAGTCGATCGTGTAATCGGTAACGGTATACGGGATGCCGAAACGTTCCCCGGTGTTTCGGCTCAGCAGGACAAGCTCATGATGATGATTCAGCAGTTCTCCGATCAGGTAGCCAGCCAAAAAGCCGTTTGCACCGGTTATCGCTATTTTCAATGTACCGTCCTCCAGCCTCACATGGCCCTGATGTAGTATCCGATCTTATCGTAACGTCCGTTAACAGGGCGGATCAATTCCCCTGTTTCATAATAGTAAAAATGATACAGTGCATCATCAGGCAGCGTCAGGCTCGCTCTGTCCATAACTGTTTTCGGTTTTTGACACCAGAAAACCAGCTCCATTTGCCGAACGCTCCCATCCCAGGCATCCAGCTCCGACACGTCGTCAAACAGCAGATGCCGGAAAGTCAGGCGCATAAGGTTGACACCTGTCGCCATCTCCAGGATCCTCCACATATGGCAGCCATCAAGGCGGGGCGTCATCTCAATGATATAGGGCTTATCTTCCGATATTTTCATCTGAAAATACACGGGTCCGTTCAGGATCCCTACACGGTTGCAGGCATCCTCCATGACGCGCTTGATTTGCTGCTCGGTCTCCCTGCTGAATTCTCTGCCGGGAACGATATGTCTGTGAATCAGGCCCGTATACTCCGGCCAGGTGTCACGATCCGATGCGACCACGAAACGCAGAACGCCATTCACCATATAGCCGTTGACGGAGACCTCCGGTCCGTCGATGTACTGTTCCACGATCACCTTTCCCTCTCGGGAGAACTGTCTGGCCTGTTCAAAATGGCTTTCGAACTCTTCCTGGGAATGCAGCAGAAAGATGCCTCTCTGCCCCTGAGCGTCGGATGGTTTCAGGATCGCCGGGAAGCCGACCGTGATCGCTTCGATCCTGTCCAGAACCTGATATGGGATATTCCCCTCGCAGGCTGCCGTCAGGGTAGCCCTCATAGCATTTTTGTGGTTGCAGATATAGGCCGCTTGAGACGCAACAAAATGAGGCAGGCCCAGACGTTCACTGATCTGGCACGCTACAGGCATAGCAATATCGGAACCTGTCGAATAGACCGCATCGATCTGATTGTCCAGGATAAACTGCACGATCGATTCCACATCCAGAATGTTGATCACTTCAAAATGATCCGCTTCGGAGGCAGCAGGACCGTCCTTGGCCATCGCGATCGCATAGGTCTCGCAGCCCATTTTTTTCAGTTCCAGAACAGCATCCAGCTGTACCGATGCAACGCCCAGGATCAAAACCTTCATTTTCAGTCGCTTTCCTCCACCAAAACAGATTCCTGTATGGCTTCCGACGCATTCTCTCAGAAGCCGGATAAAGAACGGTCGCCCGGAAGAGATCCGCAGTCGGACCGCAGTTCCGTGGTCGAGCGCTCTTTTTACTTTGACATCGCTCGGATCGTTTCCTTTAACTTCTCACATACATATGTCACATCATCGTCGCTCAAGAGCGTGTGAAGCGGCAAGGAAACAAGGTTTTTGTAATAATCATAGGCATGCGGGTACTCTGAGCAATCATTCCCATAAGCCGTCATCATCGGCAAGGGCTTGAAATGAACATTTGTCGCAATGCCTTCTTCGGCCAGTCTCTGGATCAGTTCGTTTCTATCGGCCTCAGAAAAACCGGGAACCCGAATCAAATACAGATGATTGGAACTGTACATATCGTGTGTACGATGTGTCAGGTGCATGATGCCCAGTTCGTCGCACACAGCGTCATAGCGCCTGATGATCTCTTGTCTGCGTTCCAGAAGGCCCAGATAACGGTCAAGCTGCTTCAAACCCACGGCAGCCAGAATATCCGTCATATTGCATTTATACCAAGGGCCGATGATGTCATATTCCCATGAGCCGAGCTTGGTCTTTGCCAGGGCGTCCTTGTCCTGTCCATGGAGAGAGAGGAGCTGATACATACGATAGATTTCCGCATCGTCAACTCCGGGAATCGGAAGCCACGTGGAAGCGCCGCCCTCGGCCGTCGTGAAATTCTTTACGGCATGGAAACTGAAATCCGTAAAGTCCGCGATCGCGCCGCAATACTTTCTCTCTCCCCGATACACGCGGCTTGCGCCGAGGCTATGGGCAGCATCCGAAAACACCGCGACTCTCCCGATCGCTTTCTGGATACGGGAAGACAAATCGCCAAGAACGGTTCCGTCGCTCTCCCTCGGAACATAAAGATCCTTTTTCCGCTCAACGATCTCAAAGATGCGGTCATAATCGCATACGATGCCGCCGAGATCCACCGCAACGATCACTTTTGTCCTCGGGGTAATGGCGGCCTCCAGTTTCTCGTAATCCATCTCCGGCATATGCGTTACCGGATCTCCATCCTTTTGGATATCGATGAATCTGACCGTAGCGCCGCAATGGATCGCCGCAGAAGCGGACGAGGTATAGGTATAAGCGGTTACCAGGACTTCATCGCCCGGGCCTACTCCAAAAATTCGAAGATTCAATTCCTCGGCGGCGGTAGCGGAGTTCAGGCACGCAACTCTGTTGCTGTAGCGCTCCACATTTTCCGCCGAAGTGCAGTCGATATCCGTCCTGCCCGTTTCGATATATGCTGCCAAACGACGTTCCAGCAGCTTTGTCCTCGGGCCGGTGGTGATCCAGCCGGAACGCAGCGCTTCGCCGATTTCAGCGAGCTCAAGTTCGCCGATATCAGGCGGGCTGAAACGGATCATTCTCTTTTCCATTTGATTCATCCTCTCTGAAATGCCAGTTCCCATGAAGGAAGAGACATGAAAGACTACTTTTGGCAAAACATATGTGCTTGCCCATTCTCTTCCGGATCCTCATTCCGGAATCATTCAAACTGTTTTGCCTCAGCTTCGTTTGCTCTGTACGGATTTCAGTTCTTTCTGAATATTCCCCTTTGAAAGGCTGTATACGATCCGGTAAAGCGGAAGGACCGGAAGAAGGATCCGATGTTTCCAGAAAAACGGATACTTCCTCTTAAGCAAATCTTCCGGCAGAAACACTCTTCTGAAGAAGTATTTTATCCTTCCGAGCAAACCGCCGCCCAGCTTCTGGACGTCATTTTGAACGCGGTTGACATAGGTCCCGTGGACGCCGGAGTCCAGAACATACCGGAGCATCTCCCTGTCGCTGTCAGACAGGCTGCCCGACCCAAACAGATGCCGTGCCAGCATCCGGTTTTGGGTTTCAAAGTCCCCGAGCCCGAGCTTTTTTGCTTCTTCTTCAATATATGTCCAGTCCAGCGAATCCTCGAATCTTTGCAGAAGCACAAAGGTGTCCAGGATCGATCTCAGGCCGGTGCCGGATTTTTGATAATGCTCCCATTCATGGGAGATCAGATAGAGGTAGAGATCCTCCGGGCGAAACTCCAGTTCAGAGCCCGTTTTGGGAAGCAGTCTCTCTCTGATGCTGCAGTAATAATCGTTCAGTCTGGCCTCATATCCCTCGCCGAACAGATCCACATGCATCTGCATGTTGGTGACCGGCTCTTTAAAATAGACATCGTGATGTCCGCGGCCATAGCTTTCTACTATGTAACCGAGGCCCAGCATAATATCCCGGACCTGCTCTTCGAAGCCTTTGTCGAACAGGATATCGCAGTCCGCGCTCTCACGCATACCAAATTGCGGATACCAGTCTTTGATTACGGAGCCTTTGAGGGGCACATACCAGATCCCGGCTTCGTTCAGCTTCTCGCAGACTGCGGAACGTTCGGTATCCAGGATCATGGTCTTCCAGTAGGCGCGCGAGATAGCTTTCGCAAAATTCTCCGTGCAAAGGCCGGCAGACTGAAGGGCGAGGCCGGTAATTGCAGCAAGCATATGCCGGGAAGCAAGTTTATACAGTTCATCAAGATCTGTGTTTTTCAGCTTTTCCTTGTCAGCCGTCTCCTGATTTACCGCACACCTGCATAAATAAATCAGGCTTTCGGCGACAGGCGAAGCTATATTTTCGAGCATGATCAGATGCCCTCCTCATGCGATAGCTGTCTCTTTTTGCCCGGACGCTCCATCAAGCGTTAGGAAACTACGAACACCACTCCATCAGTGCGCAAGAGCAGACTCTGCCGCCAGATGCTCATAAACAGGATTTTTGGCGTCACACCCGTTTCTCCCGGCCGGGTGATAGGTGGAAACCATGCCCTCCACCGTCTCGCGGATGTCCTCCCGGTTGGCATAGGCCCGCTCCATCAGCGGTTCCAGTTGGGAGAGGAACTCATCCGTATCAAAGGGGATGGGACTGCCGATGTGGATCAGTTCATTGTCTGTCTTGCGAAGGCCCTCCTCCGCCATCAGCTTCTCCTCGTAGAGCTTTTCGCCGGGGCGAAGGCCGGTGTATTCGATCTTGATATCCACGTCCGGCTTAAAACCGGAAAGGCGGATCAGGTTGCGGGCCAGGGTATCGATTTTAACAGGGCTGCCCATATCCAGCACAAAGATTTCCCCGCCCTTGGCATAGGTACCGGCCTGGAGCACCAGGCTCACCGCTTCGCTCACCGTCATGAAATAGCGGATGATGTCCGGATGGGTCACCGTCACGGGACCGCCCTTGGCGATCTGCCGCTTGAAAACGGGAACGACCGAGCCGTTGCTTCCAAGAACGTTGCCAAAGCGCACCGCCACAAACTCCGTCCGGATCTCGTCAGCGGGCAGCCGAAGCTTGCTCACGGGATCGCTGAATTCCCCGTTGTGGGTATAGAGCGTTGGCATATCAAATGGTCTTCCCTCCCGCACCTTCTTGTCAAAGGCCTGGATGACCATTTCGCAAAGGCGCTTGGAGGCTCCCATGATGTTGGTGGGATTCACGGCCTTGTCGGTGCTGATGAGCACAAAGCGCCTGCAGCCGTGAGCCATGGCGGCATAGGCGGTTTTGTATGTACCGATGACGTTGTTTTTGATGGCCTCGCAGGGGCTGTCCTCCATCAGCGGGACGTGCTTGTGGGCCGCGGCGTGATAGACCACATCGGGATGATACTCCGTAAAGATCTCATCCAGTCTCCGGCTGTCCCGCACGGAGCCGATCAGCGTGACCAGATCCAGATCCGGATACTTGTCCCGCAGCTCCAGCTGAATATCATAGGCATTATTTTCATAGATATCCAGTATGATCAGCCGCCTGGGGTCGTGGGAGGCGATCTGCCGGCAGAGCTCGCTGCCGATGGAGCCGCCGCCGCCGGTGACCAGGATGGTCTTTCCCGCAAGATAGCGGAACACCTCCGTCATATCCGAACGGATGGGCTCCCGTCCCAGCAGGTCCTCGATGGCCACGTCCTTCATGGCGCCCACGGTAACGCTCCCCTTCAACAACTGGACGATGCCGGGCAGCGTCTTCATCTCGCAGCCGGTCTCCTTGCAGATATCCAGGATATCCCGCTTGGCCTCGGCGGAGGCAGAAGGGATGGCAAGATAGATCCGGTCGATCTTATACTTTTCGCAGTTGAGGAGAATATCCTCCCTGCCGCCCACCACGGGGACTCCGTCCACATAACGATTCCACTTGTTGGGATTGTCGTCGATAATGCAGCAGACCCGGTCCTGGCTGTCCCTGGATTTCATCAGATCCCGCAGGATCAGCTGTCCGGCCTCGCCGGCGCCGATCAGCATGACCCGATGAGCTGCCCGCTCTTTCTTTTCACGGGCACTGCGCAGCAGCAGCACGAAGCGATAGGCAAAACGGATGCCCACCACCAGCATTGTCTGCAAAACGATGCCCATGGCATAATAGGAGATGGGCATGCGGTACACCAGCAGGGTGATCCCCAGGATGTGAACAAATCCGGCGACGGTATTGGCGGCGATGATGCGCTCCAGCTCATTGAAGCTTGCGAAGCGCCAAATGCTCTGATACAGCTTGAAGCCCCAGAAGAGCACCAGACAAAAAGCGGTATAAAACGGGATGAAGCGCTGCCAGGCGCTGTAATACTCCTGGGGGATGAGGGTAAAGCGGCAGTCAAAGCGAAGCCAAAGCGCGATCAGAAACGAGACGCTGACACTGATCGCATCATACAGCAGCAGAAAAGCGGAAACGATCTGCCAATGGGCGATCAGCGGTTTATGAAGGAAGCTTTCCGGAATTTTTTTATCCATGAAATCCTCTCCGGTTATGATATTTCAATCTCGTATATCTTACCACAGGATAGCTCGGATTTCAACCTGTGCCGCCCGGAATCGGGCTGATAATTTCATCCATTCTTTCAACAGTTTTCCGTTTGTTTTTTGTGGATTCGACCGGTTTTCTGCTCTTTCTTTCCGCTTCGCTTTACTCTGGCCGAAGCGCATCCCGCCGGGCTTCTTTGCGCAGCCGCCGAAAAGAGGAAGCCTCGCGCCGGAAGCTCTCTTCCTTTCGCGCTGGACAAAAGCCGCGTTTTGTGCCATAATGCCCCATGCAATTTTGGGAAAGGATATTAAACATATGAATCAAAAGGAGCTGCGGGAGATCCGACGCCGCATCCGGCCCGAGCACAACAGCATCACCCATCTCTACGGCTGCTATGTGAACGGATCCGGCGAGATCATCTCCACCCTGAACGAATCTCTCGGTCTGCTGACGGCCGAGGAACAGGAAAAATACCTTGCGCTGCTGAAGAAAAGCCTTTCCGGCGCACTGGGAAAAAACCTGCTGGACATTGCCTTTGCCACCAAGCAGGTGCTGGACAGCGACGAGCACCGGCTGCTCTCCGCCCTGCGCAAAAGCGAGGGGCAGGACCCCGCCCTGCTGGACCAGTTCTATCACGCGATCATTGAGCATCTGGACATGGACGGCGGGAATTACCTGATCCTGCTGGCCTTTGACAGCTACGACGTGCCCCACTACGGCAAGGACGGCAGCATCGGCGATGCCGGCGAGGTGTACAAATATATGCTCTGTGCCGTATGTCCCGTGGAGGGCGGAAAAAGCGAGCTGGGCTACACACCGGAGGACAAGCGCTTCCACAGCGCGACGGCGGGTCATGTGGTCTCCGCCCCGGAGCTGGGTTTCCTCTTCCCCGCCTTTGACGATCGGGCCACGAACCTCTATAACGCGCTGTTCTATTCCCGGGACTGCAAGGCGGACCACGCGGACTTCATTGACGCGGTGTTCCGCACCGAGGTCCCCATGCCGGCCCAGCGCCAGCGGGAG
>OCVV012883663.1_pt1 | contig 17531 bp, 20 predicted proteins | sample 1539721 | NCBI WGS metagenome assembly OCVV01 (sample SAMN02144230, study PRJEB22623) | gut metagenome | biome: sheep rumen | host: Ovis aries | place: New Zealand | reverse complement strand
CCAAATTTGCGTAGCAAATTTGTGTGCAAAATTGCCGAAGGCTTTATTTTATAGGGAAGTGCGAAGCACTTTCCTATAAAATAAAAAAGCCAGTGAATTAAACGATTCACTGGCAATACTATTCGTATTATTCACCTTCTACTGTCTCTGCTTCGACGGCATTTTCTACTCCGCCTTTTCCAATTAGATTATTATAAAATGCACAAAATGTCACGTCAACATATGGGAACAACCAAAATGAAAGTAAACCTATTGTAGGAATAAGAAGTAAATACCATCCTATAAAGCTTATACCTAAGCAGAAATATGCCCATTTATTTCCTTTCATCATAGTCCTACTGTTCTTAAGAATATCTAAAATACCCATATCTGGATTATCAATTAGTAAATATGATGTCATAGAATATGCAATCATTAAAATAATTCCCGGAATAATCAATGCTAAACAACCCAAAGCAACGACAACCCCACTAATGATAGCTACTGCAATAGCTTTTGGTAATAGTTTTCCTTTACTCCAAAGTTCCTCAATTTTTGCATCTTCTCCTCTTGATATTTTTAAAAAGTAGCTTGTCATACCCAATGATAAAAATGTATTTACAATAAAGAAAATAATTCTTCCTAACGTTTGCATTGGTGTCTGTTCTTCAGTACTTACCACTACTGATGAACCACTATTTAAATTATCAAGAGTAGTACTATTAATAGAAAATGCTCCACATAGTTTTCCTAAAACTGAAGTTACAACCATAACTAGTAAAATAACAATAGCTGCCTCTTTTTTCTTTCCAACAAGTCGTTCTTTTGCTTCAATTTTTAATTCAGAACTTGACATGTTTATTCCTCCCTTTAAAAAATTATTAACACTTTATTTATACACCATTTCATCGATAATTGCAATTATTTTGATAAAATTATATATATCCATTTTCCATAAATTTTTTCATCAATTCGTGCATTGCTATATCTCTATGATTAGATACTTCCATGTATTCCTTTTCTTCCATTTCCCCCATTGGCTTATTGAATCCTTTTGGGATAAAGACTGGACTATATGTAAGGCCTCCTAATCTACCTGGCTCTAATGCTATACTTCCCATACTCTCGCCTCTTGAAACTATTATTTCACCACTAGGTAAAATCGCCGTAAGTACACAAACAAGTTTACATACTCTGTCCTCAATATTAGTATATGGTTTTAAATTATTAAGTAATTTATTTATATTTTCTAACTGAGTTGGATTCTCTCCAGCATATCTTGCGGTATAAATTCCTGGTTCTCCATTTAATTTATCAACACATAATCCAGCATCATCTGTTATAATAATGATGTTTTCAATACCATTACTATCACAAAATTCCTTTATTGCTCTGGCTTTTATTTCAGAATTTTCTTCAAATGTTTTTCCATTTTCAATTATCTCTTTATCAAACCCAATTTCATTTGGTGTAATAATTCTTATGTCATATTTATATTTTTTTAATATTCGATTCATTGCTTCAATTTTTGCCTTATTATGCGTACCATATACTATTTCCATCTATTTCCTCCAATCACCCTATTTTAGATTTAACTCACCAAATACTTTTCCTAACGATTCGTTTATGACTAGATTTGCTATATCATCATAAATAGTGGAATCTCTATTAATCAAGACTAACTTGTCTCCTTTATAATATCTTATTAAACCACTTGCTGGCTGCACTGTAAGTGAAGTTCCAGCCACTATTAACATATCAGCATTTTGAATTGCATATAATGATTTATATATAGTGCTATCGTCTAGTCCTTCCTCGTATAGCACAACGTCCGGTTTAATTATACCACCACAATCACACTTAGGTATTGGTTCTTCATTAGATTTAAAAATTTTTTCCGCATCAAAGAATTTTCCACACTTCATGCAATAATTCCTAAGAACGCTTCCATGTAATTCAAAAACATTTTTTGATCCTGCTTTTTGATGTAATCCATCAATATTTTGTGTAACAACAGCTTTAAGTTTCCCCTTTTCTTCTAATCCTGTTAATTTAATATGTGTAATATTGGGCTCATATTTTAAAGAATTCATCTTTTCTCTATAAAACTCATAAAACTCTTCTGTATGATTCATAAAAAATGTATGGCTTAAAATTTGTTCCGGTGGATACTTATATTTTTGATTATATAAACCATCTTTGCTTCTAAAATCCGGTATTCCGCTTTCTGTTGATACACCTGCACCACCAAAAAATACTATATTATTGCTTTCCTCGACCATTTTAATAAACTTTTCAATTTTTTCTTCCATTTTCTTCTCCTTCATGAAAGATTTTTCAAAAACTAAAGAAATTTTATCATATCAAAGCCTTTTTATCCACATTTTTTTAAAAAACTGTTGACAATCCTAATTCTTGAGTTTATAATAATATTTGTTAAATTAATCGCGGGGTGGAGCAGTTGGCAGCTCGTCGGGCTCATAACCCGAAGGTCGTAAGTTCGAGTCTTACCCCCGCAACCAAATCATAGCAAGTCTTTCGAGATTTGCTATTTTTATTTTGAAGAGAAAACCGGCCTATTTTCCGCCCGCGTGTTTTGTAACCACTGCTGTGCAGTCTTTATCCAGTTTTCTCATTTTTATTCTGTTTTAATCAAAAAAAGATTAAAAATAAACCCAAATTGTTAAACTTTTTTGTCTAACAATTTGGGTTTACTATACTTTTCGATACAAGCTTTTATATTAATTCTATTTCTTTAATTTTTTCTCTAAAAATTTTACGAAATCATAAACTGCTTTTGCGTCTTTGTCTGGAATAATAACAGTTTCATTACCTTGCATCATACTCTCCCTCCGTTTTCCTTGTGTTTTTATCTTCATCAACATCAGTAACTGCAATGGTTGCATTGTCCTTTCCAGCATCAACTTCAGAATAAAATACTCCAAATTTTTTTAGTTTTTTAGGTCCTATTGCAGGATGTGTTAAAACATATTCTACCACCGCTTTTGTTAAATCAATATTACTATCCTTGTATTTATTAACACAGAAATGGGGGTGCAAAAATACTTTTGCACCCCCTTATATGTTAACAATTCAACTAATAATTTTAGAGACGTATCTCTCCAAGCATATTCCGTACGGTATCACCGAATTTTGATATTTCTTCACTAGACGTATATGAACGCAACTGGCAGTTTTCTACCAATTCCCATAATTCATTTGGAATTTTCTTTCCTAACAGTTCCATTTGTTTCATTGTTTCTATTGTTATCGATTTCTCTTCATCAAAAGAAGCCTGAGTTTTCGTTTCTGAGTAGTTCTCCAAATATTCTGAAGAAAAAGCAATCTGCATCATAATTACCATTCTTGTCACAGATCCAATTGCATTGCATACATATCCAGCTATTTGATTCCTTAACTTCTCATATTCATCTTTCTTTTCCTTCTCTCTCAGTTTCACAAATCTTCCCCAGCGATCCGGTATATCATTGATTTTCTTGAGTTCAAAATATTCTTTTAACACCCTAAATGGAAAAGTTAAGGTTGACCAAATCCGATCTTTCATCGCCATAATCACCAGCATTCTAAACTCTTTCATTGTAAAAAAGAGCTTGATTTTTGTTAACATATTAACCTCCTTAAAAATCTTTTACAATAGTAAACTAATCCCTTTAAAAAGTCTTTCATTAAGACTAAAATACACTAACATAAACATATTATAGCACGCTCCTTTTGTTATGTAAACCATGCAATTCTTCTTCATATCTTTAAAGCATGGAATCCCTTATGAATTTAAAGGAATACTCTCTGCTTGAAGAAATGCATAATTTGCTACTTTGCAATCGCTGATATTATTCATTCAGCATCAAAAACATTGAATTTACTTGTAATCCATGATATAATAGTAATTGAAGTATTTTGTTTTTGAATTTGATTAAACTAATAGCATAGGAAATACTTTCCTTAAACTTAGTTCAATCTATAATTCTTGTTGCTCATATAACAAAGGAGGGTCTGATAATGTAACTATTTCCATCAAAAGCAACTGTGGCACATAAACAAGTAAGGAGAAAGGGATGACAGATGATAAGCAACAAATATTAAATCCTCTAACCTATATGGTAGAGGGCCGTCAGATGCGTGAAGGTATATCGATGTATGTACAAGCGCTTTCGGAAGGTGATGCAATTGATAATATCCATGCTGACAAAGTACAGCAATATATGCAAGCCCTCGACATAAAAGTTGAAAAAGAAGCTCAAAAATATATGCTTTATATTTTAAGCCTTATTCATAACTTTTATCCAAATCTATGGGTCCAAGCTTTTTTACGGGTAAAAAGTTTTCTATCATTCGAGAAGAAAATAAATCATACACTCGTAGAAGCATGGAAAACTCATAAGGGTATCCAGTATGATGAGCTTACACAAAAGCTTATTCATGAACTTAATTATGGGTTAAATGATATTCTTGCATATCGGTTTATTATCCATGGAAAGACAGAAGAACAAGCAATTCATACAATATATCAAATTGCTAATTTTCTGATTCCAGAAATGGAAAAGTATGGGCTTATAGCTCAAGCTCATCCAAAATTGAAAGGTATCACCCATAAAGAGGGAAAAAGTCCTTATCTAAATGATGAATATGAAAAGTACTTTAAAGATTATATATTCCATAAAAAAGAAAATGGATATCAGTCTCTTCATATCATCTTTTGGAGTATTACCTTGGGGCGATATATTGAAGTACAGTTTCGGACGCCTTCAATGAACTTCTGTGCAGAGTATGGCGAGCCTTCCCACAGAGACTATAAAATGAAAAAGTATAATCCTGATTTCACGGAAAATGCTGTTCCACCAGTAGTCGATGCAGCAAAACGGCTCAAAATTCTCCAGTACCCTGATCTTGCCAAAATCAATATTCAACATTTCTTTGTTGATAAAATTGACGGAAAGTTGAGATACTTCGATGGTGCTGGCCTAATTGATCCATTGATTAGAAAGCAAATGATTCTTATCGACGGAAAGATTAAAACTATTACATAACTGTTAACAAGAACTATATTTAGTAGAAATATTATTTAATTTTCTACTAAGGTAAAAACCACCCAACTAGCTATGAGTTGAGTGGTTTTTGCTTTTTAGTCATTGCTCATTTTTTATTATTCTATAAAAAGCAACTTGTAATATAAATGCATATGTAGTTGCTGCAACATTAACAATAGAAAATACTGTTGCTGAAGCTAATTGTGATATATGAAGAGCAAAATAAATCATGCCAAACGCAATTGTTAATAAATAAGGTAATATTGCTATTCCAAAATATATAAGTTTTTTGCCCTTCATTAATTCTTTGCTCTTTCTAACAATTTCTTTTGAACTATATTCATCATTTTCATATATCAAAAAGTCTGTAAGAGAATATGATATTTTTCTTATAAATAAAACCAAAGATGTTAAAATAAAAATTCCAGCACTTACCACAAGAACAATAAATATTTTGTTTGAATTTTCGGCTAAAATCGATATAAGCTCTTCAAAATTCGTGCTATTCTCAATTCCTACAAGTTCGTTAATAATTTCAAAAAAACCTTCAAATAAAAATTTTATAAAAACTGCTAATCCTGCAAGAAATGCTGCACAGGTTGCAATGCCCGATACAATCAAAACAATAATTTCAATTATAAATCTACTAATTACCCTAAAAAAAACTGTTATTACTATTTGTGCCTTTGACATTGCATTTTTAAAAATATCCGCTGGATGCGCCTCTTTTCCACACGATAACCCATATATATAGATAACCACTCCATATGTTAATGCCACATATACTAATCCAGTTATTAAAAATGCCAAGAAAGTTAAAATAGCACCAAAAACTATATTATTAAATAACTTTAAAAGCAATGCACATACAATTATCAATACACTGGCTACAACGCCAACTGCTGTATTCATCAAAAATGTGCCTATACATGAATATAAAAACATGTTTAAATTAATTATTTTTTTATTTGCTTCTACAATTACATCATTAATTTTCATATTTTTTCCTTTATTGTGGAGGTATTGCAGCCGGAGCAACTGGCACAGCAGTTCCAACCCTAATTATTGTAGCCATCGGTTGATATGTATCGTTTGATAGCACCTCTCTTTTGGTTTCTCCGTCACAAGTTCTTTCTATGTATGTTGTTACCTTATACCCTGCATGTCCACTTTGCTTTACAACTTGTTGTCCAGCTGGAAGTGATGGATCTGGAACAGTTTGTGTTCCATGGCCTAGTGTTGCTGTGGTTGTAGGTAATATTTTAATTTCATATTCTTTTTCTTCTTTTATGCCATGAATTACAAATGATGCTACTCCATTTTTTACAGAAGCTTCTATTTTAATCGGGAATTTTCTTGTATTTTTAAATTTTAGGTCTATAACACCATAAACAACTGTTGCATCCCTACCAACAGGTAGATATGATGTTGGATATGAATGATTTCTTCTCTCTGTAATTTCTAAATTAGCAAGTAATGCGGCATTGTATAACGTTGATGAAATTTGACAAATTCCTCCTGCTAAACCATCAACTACTCCACCATCCGCATATATTTTTGCATCTTTATATCCTTCTTCTACAGTTCTTTTCCCAACAACTTTGTTATATGAAAATTCTTCCCCTGGCATCAATACTTTGCCATTTATCTTATTGGCAGCAATAGCTAAGTTCGTACTCCTATTTATATTTGATGCATCATATTTTGTAGAAAAACTAGATACTTCATAAGGAAATGCTTCCATACCTAAATCGTTAATAGTTTTAGCAGCTTTAGAAATTTTAAGAGGAAAGGTATATTCCTGTTTGTCTTCAGCATCCACTGTTTTTTGAGCATCTTCAACTTTTATTGCCAAATCAATTCCATCTTGATCTGGGAATATATTATAAGGTTCGGTTGTAAAATACGCATCTTTGGGCTCTGTATAAATTTCCTCATATATTTTCGCCATATTAATTTTGGAAGCTTTTGCATTTTCGACTGGAACTTCTATATTTTGCTTAAAATCTTCTTTTGAAATATCCTCTTCATTTCTTTCTATAATTCTTTTAAATATTTCCTCTTTTAAATCATCTTTTTTTACTTGAATTCCGTCTTTTCCCTTTTCAACTATTAGTTCAGCACCTTCAATGTAGTAATTTGGCTCTACTACAACTCCTGGGATTTTCGCGCTTAAATCATCTATTATTTTATTAAGTAAATCCTCATTGTATGTATAATCTAAATCAATTTTATTTCCAATAAGCATTGCTCCAAGTATTGCATAATTGTTATTAATAATATTTCCGTTTCTACCAATAGAATATGCTTTTGAAAGTGCATCATCAACATTGTATTTAAACTCAATTTGTGCTGGTGTAAATGAAATATTATAATCTTCACTATATTTTAACGTTACTTCTTTTGATAATTCTGTTCCAAGTTTTTCTTCTAAAGTTTTTTTGGCATCATCCATATTCAAACCTGCAACGTTTATGTTTTTTATGATAGTTTTATTAGCAATTGTATTGTCATTTGATCTTGCTACTGCAAACATTGTTGAAAATAAAGAAACTACTATGATGATTACCACACATGTAATAAGAACTTTTGCCCTTTTTTCTTTATTCTTAAGCATTTCTTTTACATACTCTGGTTTATCACTTTTCTTGTTCTCGGTTTCCTTCTTTTCTTTATTAATCTCAGTCTTAGCCTTTTCTTCAGCTACCATTTCTGATGTAACAGGGTTCATTATTTTGGTTTCTTGACTAACATTTTCTGAAATATTCTCTTCCGGTTTTGATAATTTTGAAATATCGATTTTCATAGTATTATCTTCGACATTTTCATTCTCATCCAATGCCTTTTGAGCTGCTTCTTCTAACTTTTTTTCGAAATTATTAATACTGTCATGTATCTTTTCATCAAGTGTTTTTTCTTTATTATCAGCATTCTCAGCCTCAAAATTCATAATACTATCATGAATTTTTTTATCAAGTGCACTTTTAATTTTAGTATCTACTACTTCTTTTTCTTCTACACTATCTGAATCAAAATTTTTAATTGCTTCATGGATTTTTTCTCCAATATCCTTAGAAGAATTATAAGTATCACTAGTTACAGCATTACTGCTAGTATTCTCTTGGGCAAGATTCTTTTCTTCTGTTAAAACTGCTTTTATTTCTTGTCTTATATAATTGCTTTTATTTTTATTATTCTTTTTCTTATTTTTATTCTTTCTTTTTTTGCTTGCCATTATCCCAAAATACCCCTTTCCGTAGTATCTCGACTTTTATCTTATCATAACTATTTTTTTATTGCAATAATTTTGGTCAAGGTTTTATACTTACGAAGAACAAAAAGAAACTTTATCATCTTGTTAATTTACATTCAAGTAAAACGTAGGTACTTTGCATATAATTTTACTACTAGACAACAAAAAAAATTATATATATAATCGAAGTATCAATAATTCATATGATAAAAATGAGGTGAAATTATGATTGGCGATATGATATCAAAAATAAGAAAAGAAAAAGGTGTTACAAAAACACAAATTGCAAACGAGACTAATATTAATATTGGACATTTAACTCATATAGAAAAAGGCGAAAGGAATCCTAGTCACAAAGCCCTTAAAGAGATTTGTACTGCTTTGAAAATACCTTATCAACAACTATACAATGCGTACGATAAAGAACTAAACGATGAACAAGTTGAGTATAACTATATTAATTATCTTTCTTATAATAAAATCCCAGCTGTTTCACAAATTGATGAATACATCACATGTCCACCAGATTTTTCAAACGCTTCTTTTGCATATAAAATTCCAGATAATAGTATGGAACCGATGTTTAAAGAAGGAAAATACGCTTTTATAGAAATTAATGGTGTCATTGAAAATAAAGCTGTTGGGTTATTCAAATTAAACGATAAATATCTTATTCGAAGACTTATGTATAAGAACGGAAGATTTGTTTTGAGAGCTGACAATAAATCTGTAAAAGATATTTTAGTACACAACAAGGATAATTTTAAAATTATAGGCAAAGTTTATATATAGTTTATGTTTCTATTTTAATAAAAACGCGAGGAAATAAGGGTTACAGCGATGTAACCCTTTTGTAATTTTTAGTTTTTCTATTGAATATATTTTTCCTTATTATATAATTACAATATCAAATGAAACGCAAATTTATAGCCTATTCTATAGTTTTATAAGAAGGTTTCACATACAAAAGATAGATAAAATGCAGAAAGGAAAAACTATTAATGGAATTAGTTAAGAATATTTTCTTTAATACAGATAGATTGACTGCTAATAGTACAATCAAAATATCTTATACTGGCAGATTTTTTCAAGATCACTCAAATGAAGTGTCTATTAACTATGCTTTTGGCGATGATTGGGCCACAAAATTTGAGGAAAATATGAGTAAAACAGAACTTGGATTCCAGATTGAAGTAAATATTCCTGATACCGATACATTCAGCTTCTGCTTTAAAAATGAGAAAGAAGAATGGGATAATAATGAAGGTAACAACTATACATTTGCAATTGAGCATCCAGAACTTGCTTTAGTTGTCACTCAAGAAAAACCAATTAGACATTTAAGAAAAAGTTATCTTTATTCTAAAAAAATTAAACTTGCCATTTACAAACTTCTTATTTATATTCCAAGACTTATTACTGGAAACTATAAAAGAAGAAACTCTTCCGAAGAAAAATAATTATCTTCACAATTTGAATGTAATTATTTCTAATAAATACTACAAAAACTCCAGAGCACATGCTCTGGAGTTTTTGTTTATATTAAAATTCAATAAGATCTTCTAAACCAACATCAAGAGTAGCTTCTCTACTTTTAGTTTTTCTTTTATATAGTTCTATAGCTAAAAACATACCTGCAAGAACTCCCATAGGTACAAGATACTTTCGATCTCCTGTATCTACCTCTACTAATCTTCCCGATGGTGACTTATCATCGCTTTCCTCACCTTGAGAACTCATTCCCTGTTCTCCAATTGAAGATTCACCTACATGCTCATCTTCATCTACAAATGCAAGATTTATACCTTCAGGTATAATATTTGTTCCTTTAGCAGAACTACCAAGATATTCTTTCAACTCTTCTGGTTTAATACTTAAATAAGGTATATACCTTTCTGCATTCTCGGGGTTATCCATATAATCCATCAAGACATTTTCAACTGTTTTCGTGTTTTCTTCTTGAACCTCTACTTTTTTAAACCCTTGTCCATCTTCGAGTTTTACATTTTTACACACTACACGTCTTTGTCTCACTTCTTTAATTCCATCAATAAATGTTGCATCCAAAAATCTATAATACTTTTTTCCTTTTTCATCTGTATATCCAACCAAGTTGAATGCGTGTGTATCGGCTGATATGTAATATGATTCTAATCCCGCTCTTTCTGCTAATGCTTGAAATAATGCTGCATAATTTCCACAAATCTGCGTGTCACTTTCAAGAGCACCATATAATACACCATCCTTGTAAAACTTTTTATTTCTTTTAGTTAGATTTTCTTCGCTATTTGCATTCTTAGAGTCTTTAAGCTCACTAGAAACTTCAGGGTCATACTCTAGATGGTTAATAATATATAAAACAATAATGTTTCTTTTTTGTTCATCTGACATCTCACCATATAGATTAAGTTCATTCATTATTCCATCAAGTTCTTCATTTATCTCTGATATTCTTTGTGAAATGTCTCTTCTTACAAATCTACTATTTAGTGTAGTTACTTTTATTCCTCTATTTTGCAAGTCTTCGAATTCTTTTGGAGTGATTGTCATCGCTATGTTTCCTGGTTTTCCAATAATCGTTAGATGTTTTAACTTGCTTTGAATTCCAAATTGTCTATAATCTATGCTTTCCTTACCAACTTTTATCGTTAATTCTTCTAGATTAGGCATATTGGATAATTGCTGAAAAAATCCTGGATCTACTTTCACATTTCCTGACGTTAAAACTGTAATTTTTCTTAATGAAGTAGCATTAAGAAATGAACCATAGTTTTCTTCGTTAAGGGTATTTTCTTTTTTTCCTTCAGTGAATTCATCAGAATCTATATTCACACATAGTTCGTTGAGTTTCCCTAGATTTTCAAAATTTACTTTCTCAAGTGCCTCACTTGCTCTATCTCCTTTAAAGTTTAATACTAGTTTTTCCAAATTTTTACAATCATTCAACCAAGTCAACTTTGAATGTTGATTAACTGAAATACTTCCACTTCTGTAGCTTCTTTCCAAATCTCTACGAATAACACTATCTACATCTGCAATTTCTGACAGCCCCTCTTTCCTTCTCTGCTCATTTAGATAGTTTAAAACATCCACTCCAATACCTCTTGGTAAATTAGCTGATTGTAATCTTTCAAAATCTGTTAATTCATTATAATCAACATTTGGTGCTGTTTCCAAAGCATATGCTTCTAATGGTGGCAAAACACTTGCTCCACTAAATAGTGCAAAATTCAATCCAGCCATTAAGCCAAACGCACCAAATCTAAATCTTCTTATAATATTCTCTATATCCATATTTTGGTGACTATTGTTTTTTTTCAACTCCATATTACATCACCTCATTTAACACGATTTGAGCATAACTATATTCTTTTTCATCAAGGTCAGTTATCATAGTTTTAACATCATCATCTGTAAATTTGGCAACATAATAGTTCAACTGTTCTAAATCTCTATAAATTATATAATTAAAACCAGTCAACTTAATTGAATACATTACCACTGCTTCCATTTGCAGTTCATTTCCTTTGTCATCAGTAATCCAAAACAAATCTTTTTCTTCCATCTTTTGTTCTCCTTAAATAACCAATCCTCCATTTGGTGAAATTACTTGACCAGTCGTATATTCATCTTCGATTAGCCACTTCACACATCTTGTAATATCAATTGGTTGTCCTTTTTTCTCAAGCGGAGTATCTCCTATGATTTCTTTCCATTCTTCTTCTGATACGAATGCATTCATATCGGTATCAATTGCACCTGGAGCTATTGAGTTTACTCTTATATTAGATGGTCCCACTTCTTTAGCTAAAGACTTTGTAAGCCCATCAATACCTGCTTTAGCAATAGAATAGTGCACTTCACATGAGCCACCAGAAATTCCATAAATTGAAGAAATATTTATAATACAGCCACTATGGTCTCTTATCATTGTTCTTATAGCTTCTCTAGATGTATAAAATGCTGAATATAGATTAACTTTCATCATTTTATCAAAGTCTTCATCTGATATATCAGTAAAAAGCTTTTCTTCTGATATTCCAGCATTATTAATAAGTACATCAATCCTTCCAAATTTTCCAAGGACATAATCAATCATACTTTTTACTTCACTACTTACTGAAACATCCGCTTTATATATGTCTATAAGTATGTCTTTTTTCATAAGCTCATCTTTTAATTCTTGGGCTTTACCAGCAGAATTATTATAATTTGCAATTACTTGATACCCATCTAGTGCTAGATTATACGCAATATTTCTTCCTATTCCTCTACTTGCACCTGTAACCAAAACAACTTTTCCCATATTCTCTCCATAGGGCAGGCCTTTTTTGACATATAATTATCAAAAGGAATACCCTTTCTTCTTTAAATTTTTATATTATTCTTTATCAATTTATACTTACTACTTTCATAGTTCTGACCTTTTTGCAATTTTCTGCTAAAAAGAATCATCTTTATGGATGAGGTAAAGGTGGATCATCATGTAATTTTACTACTACGATCCCATGTACAATTTGCACTGAATCTGCTGCTGGAAATCTCCCCATACTTTTGAATTCTGGACTTTGTGATATTTTATAATATGTGTTGTCATCACACATTGGAAAGTCAAGTCCAAAAAATATATGAATAAAGTTTCTCCATGTTTCTACCATACCACCATATGTAAAATGAAAAACTGTACTACTTGGAATGTCTCCAAGTGAATATTTGTATAATTCATTTGTCCTTGGATAATTGTCATTTCCTACAATACCAGCAATCATAACTGGAAGGTTTCTATTATATCCTGGTAGGCTTTCTATTCTATCGACTATACGGTTTGTCGTTGAATATGCTTGATTATATGAGAGCTTCTCAACTGTGTATGTAACGTTATCTGAAATATAATATGTAAATACTATAAATACCGCACATAAGCATGCGCATAATTTTAGAACTGGCATTTCATCTTCACTTTCAATTATTGAAAAAGAAAATGGAATCATTAAAATTAGTTGTGCAGCTGTTAACGCATATATTTCAGTGTTAATTACTATAATGTCAATAATATTTAATCCTATTGGAAGACATATTAGTAAAAATATAATAAGAGCAATTCTAAGGGCTCTTTCTTTTTTATTAATGTCTGCACATTTTCCTATCTTAATAAGTTTGATTATTCCAATAATTGATGTAAATAAAAAGAACAATTCATATGCTAAATGCCTATCGTAAACTTTATTATATACTATTTTATTTCCTGTAAAGAAAAGTATAAAATCTCTGTATGTCATAAAAATAGTATTCTTTAATCCCATAAACATTGTGTATACATTTGTTTCATTAGCACCATTATAACTACTAAGTTCAAGTTTTTTTAATGAAAGAATAAAGTTTGTAAACATATAATATGCTGTTGCTGCTATAACAACCACTATTGCAGCAGTAACTAAATTTATAAATGACTTTTTAAAATCTTTTTCATTTCTTAAAAGTGCCAAAACCTCAAGCATGATACACAATCCTATTGTGACTCCCATATAGCTTTGATATATTCCTAACGATAAAACAAAGCACATCGCAGCTAGAATATAACCTAATTTTTTAGTTTTAAATCTATATAAAAACCAAACTGCAAGTACAGCAAGTAGAAAATTAACACTATACGCAAGCGCCGTATAAATATATAACATTGTAACTGTAAATGTTGGTGAAACGACAATAGCCATAGATATTAATATAATATGTGATTTCTTTTTTATATTAAATAAATCCACTACAAATACACTAACTATCGCCATAACAATAATGCAAGAAACTGTAGCAATGCTAGGAATTGCAATATAAAAATTAAGTTTTTCAGCAAGTGCTATTCCCCATCTTCCAAGAGATGTTTCCCAATCTCCTGGTTTTGCATATCTCATTGAGTTCCATAATCCATCTTGGCTCATTATTGTGCTTGTAATCATTAGAATATGTGTAATTATTCCAGTTATTAAACAAGAAACGAATGCTATTATCTTATTCTTATCAAACCATTCTTTAAATGAATCAAAAAACTCTTCAATTTTTTTCTTTAGTGTCAAATCAATCTTTTTAGCTATTTCTATCATTTTAATCTCCACTTTTTTACTTAAAAACAGATCATTTATCAAACAAATTCTTTTGCTCAATTATGATCTGCATTTTTAATGTTTAAAATTATACTATTTGGTTATGGTTAATGTGACATGCTTTTCTGCACCTGTATATGTATCACGTACTGTAATTGTTACCTTTCCCTTCGACACACCTGTAACTATACCGTTACCATTGACTGTCGCAATTTCCTCATCGCTCGATTCATAAATAAGTGTGTCCGTACTTGCACCTGATGGGGTTACTTGAAGTTTCATTTGCAAATCTCTTCCAACACCTATGGTACTTCTTGTAGATGTGAATGACATAGACTTTATAGGCGTGATGACCTTAATATCTTGGCTTGCTTCTAACCCATCATATTTTGCTGTAATAGTTGCTCTACCATTTCCAACAGGTACTACCTCATTGTCATCATTTATTTTCGCAACCTTTGTATCTGAAGAAGAAATTGCAACTCCATCGGTAACAATTTCTCCATCCTTTGTAACCTTCACTTCGCATGTATCTTTTTTATCAGTTGCAGATAAAATATCTTTTTCTAGTTCCATTGATATTTTAGGTGCTATGTTTTCTTGTGTACTACTTTCTACAGCGCTTTCATCAAGTTTTACTAGCGCATAAGAACCAATGTGTCCTTTATTAATAATTATATAAAATGTAATTGTAGCTAATATAAAAAATACTACAATTGACCTTTTCAATCCTTTTAACTCTTTTCTCATCCTTATCCCCCGTATACAATCTTAAGAAATTATATACCATTTATATTTTTTTGGCAATATAGAAAGTTCCAAATTAAACATCCTACAAATTTGCATTTTATGTTAATTTGTTATATAATCTCCTGTGGGACAATAATAAAACAGAAAGGATTTAACGATAAAATGAATAATAACTTAGTTGATTTACATTCACATACTACTTGTTCTGATGGTACATTCACACCAAATGAACTATTGACTGAAGCCGAAAGAATTGGACTAAAAATACTATCAATTACCGACCATGAATGCGTCGATGCGTACTTCAATATGGATACAAAACTCTTTTCAGGCACAATCATCCCTGGAATAGAGCTTCGAACATCTTGCCTTGGCGTTTCTATAGAACTTCTTGGTTATGGTTTTGATATAAAAAAAATGAAAGAAAATATAGAAAAGTTCAAATATCTGGATACTGCGGCCCTAGATAAATATATGGCTGAACTAGCATACAAACAATATACTAGCCGTGGTGTTATGTTAGATGAAGATTTTATAGATAAATTTAATAAAACAAATATTCCACGATTTTCAAAATATTTAATGTCTGAATTGGCAAAGCATCCAGAAAATCAAAAATACACAAATGACATTCCTGAAAATAAAAGCTTTTTTAGATACTGTATGACCAATCCAAATAGTCCTTTATTTATTGATTTATCTCCTGCATTTCCATCAATTAAAGATTTAATTACATGTATTAAGGATGCAGGTGGATTTATCTCCATACCGCATATCTTCGAATATAAAGATAATGCTGAAAGAATACTTGTAGAGCTTCTTGAAAAACATCCTGAAATCGATGCTATAGAATGCTTTTATCCTTCTTTCTCAAAAGACAATACCGAATACCTCCTTGATATATGTAAAAAATATAATAAGTATTCTTCAGGTGGAAGTGACTTCCATGGAATGAATAGACCAAGTACATTTTTAGGAAGGGGTATTGAAAACAACTTGTATGTTCCAATTGATCTAGTAAAAAAATGGACAAATACAATTCCACATTTTTCAAACTAATTGTAAATATTAAAAGGTGAGGTTTTAACGCCTCACCTTTTTTAAATGTATTTGTCGATAACTTCTTTGTTATACATATATATATTTCTTCTATCCATAGTCATTTCTACAATTTCATTTTTTAATTCTTTACTCGGTCTTACTTTATAAAGTTCAACTGCCCTATTTAGTTTATTGGTTAGGTTTATTGCTGCAATTCCGAATAAGTTCAGCATAGTTATTTTCAAGTCCAATTTCTCTTATTATATTTCTACTTCTCTCATCCATATCCTAATCCTCCAAACTTTTTTCTTTTTCATATGAAGCCATTATTTCTTCTAGCTTTTCAAGTTGAGCCTTTTCTCCATGAGATTCAAGGATTTCTTTTATTCTTTTGTATGTTTCTACAAATCTATCATTTCCATTTTTGGCATTTATTTCTTCAGCTCTTTTTCTAGCTTGTTTTTGTGCTCTTTCAAATGCATATACTGGTGGAGTATCTTTTGAAGATTTCCTTGAATACACCTTTTCTGGAAGTCCGTCCTCCTCTTCTGCTCTAATATAAATGCTAATATCATCAAACAAACCTTTTCCATCGAGCATTGCAAGATTTTCTTTGAGTTTTGGAATGGCTTTAGGATTAATTCTTGTATTTCTTCTGCATTCTCCATCTTTTTCTACATAATAGCAATATCTTTTTAACATTGATAAATTTGCTACTGGCTCAGGTACTGCCATTACGTCAATCTCGCTTGTATATCCAACAGCATTTAAATCTTTCGCATTTTGAATAAATGCTATTGGATCCTGTAAAGCCGTCTCTAATATAATACTGTACCCATTTTTTTGTGCTCTATCAATTAATCCTTTGATAACATCTGCTATATATGGATTTAATATTAAGAACTCTTCTCTTTCGGTATGTGAGCTACTTAGTTTATCATAGTCTGGATACATTGGTCGTAACTCGTCTTGATCAATTATTATAGCATTTCCTTTTAAATCTTGCATTCTTTTAGCTACAAGTCCTGACTTTCCAGAACCTGCTTGACCACCTACTAATATAAATCTAGGATTATTAGATTTAGAACACCCTGTCGAAAGTAAAGCAAAAATACTATCAATATTTTCTTCAAGCTTTTCTTCATCTAATGCCCATTTCTTTCTTTCTTCATCTACCTTAAACTCTTTTTGCATATAATTCTCCTTTTTATATGATTACAATAAAAGTTAATGATTCCATAGAACAAAAGGGGACATTACGCAATACTGAACAATAATATTTTTCGTCAAATGTCCCCGTCTTTGTTCGCAGTGCGCCAAATTTGCGTAGCAAATTTGTGTGCAAAATTGCCGAAGGCTTTA
>OCVV012883958.1_pt1 | contig 17533 bp, 16 predicted proteins | sample 1539721 | NCBI WGS metagenome assembly OCVV01 (sample SAMN02144230, study PRJEB22623) | gut metagenome | biome: sheep rumen | host: Ovis aries | place: New Zealand | reverse complement strand
ACATGTCCTACTTTATTACCATCATCTACATTTATATTAGTTAATGTAGTTTCTATATGTACAGGATAGTATCTATAGAATTCTTCAGTACCACTACTTCCTTGTAATTTATAAGTAATTGGCATTATACTATTACTATTTAAATATTTCATAAAATCTTTAGTTGTACCATCTTTACCAATTAATGGAATATCAGTAACATCTGATAATGCTTTAAGAAGTTCAGGAGATAAATAACTTTCCAAATAAGTTTCTAACATAAATGGATGATTTACTCTTAATGAATTCTGTAAATACTTAGCCCAATTTAATTGTTTAATTAAAGACTCAAATACCAATGTAACATCAAAATACATTATATCTCTATTTAATTGATATTTGATTTGAACTTTTTTTCTTCTATCAATAAAAAAATCTTCTAAATTAGTTCCACCTGTTTTATTATATATATCATACATTCTTTCAATTATAGGAGTACCTTTTAAGAATCTATCATCATCTAAATCTATTCTTGGTCTTATTATGAACATAGGAGTTCTTTTTTTTAAAAGTTCTTTAGAAGTACTTCTCATTTGATTATGTGCAAGTTTTGAATTAATATGTATAGTTTTAAAAAAATCAGGGGGAAATAAATTTATTAACCAATTTTGTATATATGCTACAACATTACCAAATGTATGTGCTGCAGAGCATTGGCATTGTAAATATCTTACAGGCTTTCTCTTAGGTATATCTGCTTCAGATACATATATAGTTTGTTTACCTTTTCTATTTTCATCTAATAAAGATGGTCTAAGAGGAGGTCCTATTACAGTACTCATTTAAACACCCCTTTATCTTTATTATAGATATACCATTGGAATAATATCCATATGATATGTTTGATCCCAATCATTTAATAATTCTTTTCTCTCACTCTCAGCATTCTGCCAATCATCTATTTTAAGATTAATATTACCATATGCTGAATTTATCTCATTATAAGATTTAAGTGTTTGATATAGCATATTCTTTACATCAAGTACTGCTAACTTATAAAAAGATTCTTCTAATGTAGGAGATATTGTAGTTAAATTCTTATCATGCATCAATGCTAATGTTAATACAACTTTACATGATGCTAATATATTATAGAATTTAATTTTTCTGGGATGTTCATATTCAAAAGTTAATTTAGGTATAATCTTATTAGTAAGATTTAAACCCATATTACTTAATATAGCTTGGTTTAACATATTACCGTGAAGTAATGGAACACCACCACCCCAATAACCTATACCTGATATATCACTTTCATCATATCGAGCATCTACTACATACATTAGTTCTCTTTCAGAAAATATATCGGGTAATAAATAAACTTCAAAATTAGCATGTTTAAATACACATTCTAAATCATGCACATTAAATATGAAATCTTCTTTATATGGATGGTATCCACTAAAATCTCTTAATGTAATATTCTGAATAATGTCTATCATAGCCTGATCAGGGTTTTCAAATGGTAATGCTATTGAATATAATCCCAAATTAACTTTTATTCTTGTAAGTAATTGTGACATGTTCATAAATATTACACCTACTTTCAACCTTCAAAACTTATATGTATATCAGGTAATATTCCTGCAATAAGTTTTTTAACTGCACTTTGTATTGCAGATAATATTTTCATTAGAGCTGTTGCTACTGTACTTATAACAGCTTTACAAGTATTATTTATATTATTTATTCTTGCTTTTAATAAATAAACTTTTTTAGGCTCAGGTTTCTTTAAATATACATACTCAATCTTCTTAACTCCACTTCCCCATGTTTCAGAAAGTCTTGTTAATCTCTCTATATCGTCTAATTGCTTTTCTGTATAAGTAATAGCCTCTCCTATTTTAATAGTCAAAGCATAAGCCTCTTTATCAGTAATACTTAATTTATTTCTATAAGCAGTAGATTTTTTCTCTAACTCTTCAATAGCATAATCTAAATCATCAGGTGTTTTAAAATCTGTACTTAATAACTTATTAGTTTCAGTAATTTCCCAATCTATCCATTTATCATAATCTTTTAAATATCTATTAATATCAAAAATAGTTATATCACAATTAGCTGCTTGTTTATTATTAATTAATGATTCTTTAAAAGATTTTAATTTATTTTTTATTTGATTAGATTGAATTTTACTTTTTATTCTAAGCACAATCTTATCACAAAAAGATTTGATAACCTGAATTATTTTTTTGACAAAATTAACCACTGAATCTACAAATGAATCTTTATTCATTTTATTATTATTAATTAAATTATCTTTATCTATATCATCATTTTCATACATCATAATTGATTTTTCTTCAAGATAAATATATGCATTTAATGACATCTCGAATATATAATTAGCTTTATCTACACTTGAATCAAACTCATATATTAAGTCTTCCATATATAATCAAACTCCTTTCCTAATTATATAAAGTATTTATATTAATGTTTTCTGCTATTATAAAGTTACCGTATTTTATATTTTTTTAATTATATATAATAAGGGTAATAAAAAAGAAAAAAATATATCCTGAAAGGAGGAATAATTATGACAGGATATTATTTTGGAGGCAACTATTACAGCAGTCTGATGCACTTGTGTGACTGTGTGGGCCTACAAGATAGTTATCAAGCTATCAGGGTGTATCTACGGAAGCACCCTATAGTTCCGAGAACTATTGAGGAAGGCCTACATGAGGCCGACGAGGTAATCGCAAGATACCTCGCCAAAAAGAAAAGAAAGGAGGAAAAAAGAAAGAGAGAGGCTGAATAAGCCTCTCATTTTTTTTATTTTTTTTAACCTTCGTCTCCACCACCATCATCACCGGTATCTCCTGAATTTGCTTTTCTTAATATTTCAGAAGTTCCTTCTATACAAGATTTCTCATATATGTCCTCGAATTCTTTAAAGTTAAGCATTGATAGTCTTAATTCAGCTAACTCTTTCTTAAATTTCATTACTTTATCTGCATTTTCTTCATCATCAGCATTTTGTCCAAAATACAATTGTACTAAGAAGTCTTGTAATGCTGTATGGTTACTTAATAACTCATTAGTAACTGTTGATGATGTATGTCTCGGATGGGAGAATGTAAATTCAAAGTTATTTATAATTTCTTCAGGTATATTAGTAGAATATTTCAATATAGATTTATACCATTCAGTAATTTGTCTATTATAATCTAATTGATATGATACTACTAATCCATTAAATCTATTATTTGCTAATTCCAAAGTCTTAGCAAATTCTGCTTCATGTAAATAGTTAATTAATACATCAGGGACACCTGTTCCTGTTATATATGCTTTTTTAAGCATCTCCATAAATTCATTATTTATCTGAACATCTTGTCCTGATAATATTTCTGTTTCTATTCCTCTTTCACCACTTCTACCTACAGGAACATACATTTCACTACCTTGTCCTATCTTATTAATAAGAGTAGTGTATGAGAACATATCTGTTAATTGTACTTGTCTTTGTTGTTTTATTCTTGCTATTTCTTGTATTTTATTAGCTATATTCTTTTCAATACCACTTTGTTTTATATAATTAACTTTGGTATCATTACTATATAAGATAGTACTCATTATCTTAAATAATAACATCATTAAATATAATTTAGCATAGAATAAAGATTTTTCAATTACAGACCTACCATGTCCATTTTCATCTTCATTTACAATAAATGGTTGTATATATTCCTTAGGTATATATTGAAATTTAATCTTTCTATTATTCAATTGATAATAGTTTAAAGCTTCCACTATAAGTTTTTTAAATTTAACATTCTTCTCTAAGAATTTCTTATTAAATGCAGCAACTATAGTCTCAGCAATTTGAGATAGTATATTATTCTCATTTTCATTATTATCATATTTACCATAATATACAGTAGATGTTAACATACCTGATAAAGGTGTAATATCTTCATCTTGTATATAATAATAACCAATAACTTCATCCATAATCTCTATTGGTAAGATATGAATACTATCAATCATCTTAATATAGCAATCATGAATTTTATCAAAAGTTTCACCTTTCTTATCAGTCTTTTTTAAGAAACTATTACTATTATGCATACCCGTATCTATTGATTGCATAACTTTATTAAAGCTTATACCACCATTATCTCCCGGAGCTTCAGTTACAGTCTTCTCAACAAACTCTTTATAATATTCCATATATGAATCTAAGCCTTCTTCTAATATAGGAAGAGGAATTGGATCGTTACATATAGTAATATTCTTCATATATGCAGCTACTTCTTCATTTATATTCTTTTTAACATTTAAATTATTCTTTTTATCATGCTCAGATATTTCAGATATAACAGACTCTGTTATATTTTTTACTATATCATTTTGAGTTTTATTTTCTTTGGTAATATCATATAGAGTTTTACCCTCAACTGCCTCTGTAAGAGAATAATTTACTAATCTACCATTTGAATTATAATTCTTTTTTGAGAAATTTTCAAAAATCTTAGAATAAGGTGCAGTATATACATAATATTCACCAGTCTCTAATGAGTTAGGGATAATAAAGTTTTTAATCTTTTTCTGTAAATCAAATTTCTTTTCTATATTTTCTATTATAGGAATATAGTTATCATTTTCATTATCATCAATATCTGTATCTTTAATTGATAATATTCTTGACATATTACCCTCGATTATATCAGAGGATACTATAGCATCTCTTGTTATAATAATAGCTTCTTGTAGTTCTATAAGCTGTGATGCTATTTCATGTATATCATTTTGTTTTATCAATCTATTTCTATATCTTTCCATTAAGAAAGTCTCTAATCTATTCTGATCAGAATTAAATACAGATTCCAAATCTTTTATAGTAGATGCCATTCTCTTATTATTTTCAGAAAATAATTTAGTAATAAAAGAAGTGGTATCACCACTTGATGATTTGGATATATCATCCATTTCTGTTTTTAATATTTTATTAAAAGTAGTACTTAGATTATCAATTCTATCTAAATTAGTAGTACCATAATTAATATTAGATAATTGGTCTTTTAATGCATTTATATTATTAACTAAATTTCTATTAGTTCTATTTATTCTATTAGCTTGTCTTTTAGTTAAATTATTATCATTTTTATTATTAGTAGGCATTTATATCATTAAACCTCCTTTATGATAATTTATTATACCGGATCTTTAGTCAAAGTAAACAGTGTTTGACTGAATTCTTTATCGAGAACTCTTATAGGTGAACCATTTGTAGTCATATAAAATTTCTTACTTTTAATTAATTTTTCAATTTCAACATTAGCTTCATTAGTCCATGCAATTTTTGCTGTTATTTGATCACCATCATCAAATATTTATATTTGGACTATATCTTTTATAATATATACTATTACCATATATATTATAACCTCCCGTTTGGGGTTGTTGATATTATCTCACCCTACATTTCACTCTATTATTGAGTCTACTCGCTTATCAAACCAACTAGTCATGAAGGCTATTTATATATTTCTATAAACTTGGTTGTCTAGCTTTCCCTAGTCTCTGAACTCATATCCTAATATTAGGATACTTCGCTGCGTCGATTGTCTCTATTCTTAACTTTTTTACTATACCTTGAGATATTACCTCTTGCCACTACCTATATTACTATGATAGTTTAGTAGTTAAGACCTAATGAGAAGTTCCCCGCAATTAGAGAGGTTTATTCGTTATATTACTATAACTGGGAGACCATGCTGGTGATATATAGTCTCCATTGATTCCTGCAAGAAATGAATTTGAGAATCTCATAGAATCTACAAAATTATATGATACACTAGCTTTATCCATATTTAAATCTATTTTAGGATACCATTTATATATAGTACCATTTACATTCATTGGAACTGTTTCTCTTGTACTTGCTACATTTATTTTAGTAAAGAATACACCAAAAGGATCATTTACCGGATATCTTGTTACTATTAGATGTTTATCTTTAGTAATATCAACTAATGCTATATATAATAAATCAGTCCAAGTCATATATCTATCAACAATAGCTCTTTCAGCAGGTACATTCACCATTATTCCTTGAAACTTTAAATATGAAAAATTACCATCCTCTAAAGGTACTTCTATTGTATCGTATCTTGATGATGGGTCAAATACATATTTATCCACATGCTTTTCTAAATACTTTTCATTATAATAACCTTCGGGGTTTTTAATATATACATCTTTTTCTTGTCCCAAATATGAACCCTCTATTAGGTTATTCATAAAAAAGTTTTTTAGCCATCCAATTACAAATGGTTGACACATAGTAATTGCTTGTGATAATGGTACAGCAGTTCTTTCAAAACTTGTAATATTATCTTCAGGTTTATCTGTATTATATATAGGACCTGTTATAACCGTTCTTACACACTGGTCTACATTCTTACCAAGTAAATATTTTCTTATAATTCCCTTTTTCTTTTCAAGCTTAGTTTTAAAATCATCATATATTTCAACTAATATATTCTGTATATTAAAATTAGTTTTATGAAAAGAAAAATCAAACATATCATCTGTATCAAGTAAACTTGCATTTCTTATAAGCTTTGCATAGAGATTATCTATTTCAGGAACATCTCCGCCACCGCTACTTGCAGATGTTATATCTCTATAGAATACCGGAATAACTATCATTTTATTTATAAAGATTTCTTTTTTAGGAGTATTGGCAATAAGGTCATATCTTTCTTTACTCATACCCTCATTTCCAACCCATTTAAGTTTATTCCAGTTATCATATAAAAACTTTATACCCGTTTCACCCGAATCATCAGGTACAAGTTCTCCATTTTTAATGACATAATATTTCTCACCATTGACTATTTTTTCTATGTTCCTGAATATTCTTTTTAAGACTTTATATATATGAGGATGAAAGAATTCTCCATGTAAATCTATATAAGCAAAAGTCTCTTTTCTTGATCTTGTGCTATATCCAAATATTTCATTTGATAATAGACCATTTGGATTAGGAGTACCACCTCTTTCAAATAATACAGGAGATGTTACTTCTTTTAAATCATTTATTTCAATGAATTCATCTACATCAAATAAATCAAGTTTCAATAATATCACATCCTTTTATAGTATTATAAAAATGTAAAATTATAAAAAAAATAAAAGGTTCTTATAACTGTATATGAAGAACCTTTTATTTTTTTAATTTGTGGGATTACCAACTTACCGGACATGTTGGATCCCAACATTTTAATACCTTTATAAATGTTATAAAAGTATTTTTCATATTAACTACACCTCCCTTCGTGTATTTAATACGCTATTATAATATATAAAAATAACTAAGCAATATACGGTTATTGCTTAGTTATTCATATTATTTAATGAAACTGTCAAATATAGCTTCAAGTATGAGTTTATATGTTTTGGATTTACTTGTATTTATCTTATTTTGAATAGCATCTTTATCATGCGTCATACTATATATGCCCGCATGTATTACTACAGGAAATACAACTATACAAACTATAATACCGATTACCATTTCTCTGAAGCTTTTTATTAATACAAAGCTTATTATTGCTGATAATATTAATGCTTGTACAAGACTTGTATATAACATATTTAGCATAAAAGTACCTCCTTTAATAATCTGCGTCTTATTATAAAAGTGTATTATTTATAAATTTTTCTTTTCGATGTCTATGTAAAACATATAGATAATTTTAATATAAACCGGGGGTGGTTTTATTGGTCCGAGTATTTCGCAAAAAGAATTTTTCAATATATTCTGATAAGAATAATCACTTCATAATACATAATATGAAGAAAGAATTTTCTCAAGGTCATACTCACATAAATAATTTTAACACCGCTAAATTTATAATGGATTTAGCCTTACATAAAACATTACCGAAAAGAAGAATTTCTAATTATCTATTAGATAGTCTGATAAGAATATCCATAGATATAGATTATATAAATAAAATTGAATCATTGAAAAGATAAGGGTGGATTTAATCCACCCTTATTTTAAATTGTATTAAACACAATATTTGTTACCAAAGGTGACTTTGATATAACTATATTCTTATTAATATTACCTGTATCTCTTGAAATAGTATACTTTTTAACAGGATTAAAATTCTTATAAATTTCAACCATTTCAGGTAAAGGTAAATATTTAATATTCAGAACATCACCATCAAAATCACAGTTCATACCAATAAGTGCACTTAACGGTATGGTTAAAGTATAATCATTTATATCTTTCTTTATCGCCTTTATTTTTAAAAGGACTATGGATTCTATACTCAATGTAGGATTTCTGTTTATGATAATTCTACTTTTTTCTGTTTTAAGTATATATTCCATAATAGCATAAATCTGAGAATCAAATTTAATACTTGCTTGTTTTATCTGATTCTCTATTTGATATAATGATTTATTCTCTCCGGACATAGTTTTAAGATAATACTCTATTCTTGATTTTAATAGAGTTAATGCTGTGTGATATGATAATACAACCTCATCATTTCTTAAATTAATTCCGGGTACAACTACATTTCTTGCAGAGAAGTTTATTTCTCCACCTTCAATAAGACCTCTTATTATACCCTCTTTACCATTCATTAATGCTATATTTATTTTCCAAAGCTTATTAACTTTACTTTGTATTCTACTTAAGTTATTAGCATTTTGTAAATCATTACTCTTCTTAACTAATTCACTTAAACTGTATATAGTATTAACTAAAGTATCAATCTTTGTATAATAATAAGTGTCTGAAGTTAATGATTGAGGTCTTAGTGCTGTTGAATATACAGGAATAAATTTACAGAAAACATTTATTTTTTCTTTCTTTAATCTCTCTATATCTTCAGCTTTCTTAGGCTTCTTTGCTTTAAAGTAATCTAAAACCTCATCAAATCTGTTTCTTAATGATTTAATTCCTATACCGAAAAACGGTGATTTAGGTTTAATATCTAAAGCTTCAAAATCAGTAACATCATGGACATTACCATCAATATCTACTTCATGTTTTTCCCAAACTATTTCATTTAAAACAGCTTCTCCAAAGATACCAGCCATTTTATAATAATAGAATGGATTGATTATATATTCACCTACATAAATATATCCAGTGAATTTAATGTTTAAACCTCTATTCTCTACATAGGAATTACATCTTGTACAGAATTCACCATCGTTCATTCTGCCATAAATTTTACCACATTTACATCTATGTCTTTCTGCAAAAGCATCTTCATCTTCTGCAGTGGTTCCATATAATTCACTTCTGGGACCATATAAGGGTTTGTAAGTTTTATCATCGATATTTAATGTAGGAGGTTCTGATATAACAAAACCCTCTCCATTTTTCATATCATGTAAAAATTCCGCATCCCAATTTAATCGTCTTACTAAAACTCTCTTCTTTTTCTTTCCCATTTCATTTTTACCTCCATTTAAAATATTTTAAATAGATGTGAAGGTAAATATTACTTTTCACTATTTGAAGTTTTGTATACTTCATATAAGACTTCATTTTTACATTCTTTTACTTTATCAGTATATTCGCCAGCTGCAGCTATATTGGCAAGATAATCACATCTTTCATTTTCAGCGTGACCATCATGTCCTTTAACCCATACAAACTTATAGTTTGTATATAAGTTAAGTATAGAGTCTAAAGCTTTCCAAAGATCATCATTCTTAATCTTTGTATAACTCTTTGTTTCTGGGTCATATCTCATCCAGTTATTCTTTTTCCAGTTATTTATCCATCCTTCTTCAAAGGATTTTACAACATATTCACTATCTGTTACTACTACAACATCTACATTAAATGTATTAGAATTAACAAGACCTGATACAACTCCCATTAACTCCATTCTGTTATTTGTAGTATGTTCATTTCTTCCAATGAATTCTTCTACAGATAATAATACGTCGTCGTCATATTTTTTTATGATTGTACCATAACCCCCTAAACCGGGGTTATTCTTACAACAACCATCTGAATAAATTTTTAAATTTATCATATTTAATCCTCCGTTTTAGTATACTTAATATTTCTTATTGTCTTTTCATAGTCATCCATATAGTTGACTACTATTCTTTTTACAGTAGATGATATTGATCTGTCATCAATTTCCGAAAGTTCCACAAGTCTATCATATAACTCTTTATCTATGTTAATATGAACATCTTTTACATTAGGTTTGCCCTGTTTTATTATCATATCAAAGTCTCCTTTATGTTCCTTTAAAAAATAAGAAGAGTCGACATCGACTCTTCTTATCTAATAATTTAATCATCTTAACTTTGTAATTGTGTTAAGGTCTCTTGCCTTAATATAATTTCCATATCCTTTATTCTTCTTATCCTTGTTGATATACTCAGGATTATCAGATATGGTGAATTCATACTTATAGCTGATAATACCGTTATCATCCTTATTCTGAGACTCAGTAGCAAGTATGTTGTAAATATCACCACTTATATTAAGTTGTGATACTAAAGCTTTCAATACTTTATCTACATCAAGAAGCACTACAACCCTATCCTGATTACCAATTCTCATTACTGAGGGTTTGGATAATCTCTTAAGAGATTTATAAGCTGTATTCTTATTGATATGAAAGATATCAGTAAGTCTTGCTGCTTTGTTACCATGCTTGCTTATTGCTAATTTACCTTTGTATAAATCCTGATCGGAATACATAAGGTTTCTGATAATGTATTCTACAGGTTTATATAAAGTAACACCTTTGCCATTACTATTTAATTCATAGTCCAAGCTCGAAAAGATGGGGTCTCCCATACTCTTTTTAGGACTATAGTTCTTTTGATAGCTCATGGGAAGAATTAATAATAAAGATGCATATACACCTTTTACTCTCTTCTTCTTAAGAGGTTGTCTTAAGAAGTCGATTATATTTTTCTTGTTAACAAGCTCTAAAGGCTCGCTGATATCAACATAACCAAAAGGTTTATTGATTACGATGATATCGTTCTCATTCAAAGGAATCTGATTTTCCTGATTTCTGTCATTGAAATCCTTGATTCCCTTAACAATGTACTGCTTTATAAAATATCTCAAATTATCAGTATTTGTTCTGAATCTGTAAGCAGCTACACTGTTGTCATTCAAAAGCACCGTTTCATAAGGTGCCAGTTTAAAAGGAGTCTTCTTAATAGACTCTGTCAACTGTTTAAGTTTCAGTTGAAACTTTTCTAAGTTTTTAACTTCTTTTTCATAATTATACATTTTCTTTACCTCCTTATTTTAATATAAGTATAATTATTATTATTACTTATCGTTATTATAATATATAAGCAATTATATTTTTTAATTAATTGCTTTATACCAATTGTCATACATAGCATCTTCAACTTTTACTCCCCAATAAGGATCACAATAAATTGGAGCTATGTTTGACACATAATAGTTACCACTGCTCCAGTACATATCTGGGATATAAGTACCAAAGTATAATACTGATGCAGGTAAAGATTCAAAGTATCTAAAACCTCCACCTACGGCAGTTAAACCGAAAGCATTATTTAAACTGCTTCCAACTCCTGCTGCACCAAATCCGGTTTCAACTTGTGCAACACTTACAGCAAATAGTGCATTTACTCCATGCTCGTCTTCTATTTGCTTAAAAGCCCACCCATGTCCTTGCAAAGGTGTGCCTATTAAAACTTTATCTATTTGTTCTACCGACAAATTAGATTTTATTCCAGTATTTACGCTAAATACTGGAGCTACATACACAGTAGTTGTTTCTGTAGGTGCTTCAGTGGTAACTTCAGTTGTTGTTACGGTTGTTGTTTCTGTAGTTGTTTCAATGGTTGTTGTTTCCGTGGTCGTTTCCATTATAATAGGTAATCCATTTAAATCAGGATTAACTGAAGTATTTACTACCTGTTCTCTATTGTTTATTAGACTCATTCCTGTTAGTATAATAGATATTATACTAAATGAAAGTAAAGTTCCCATAATTCTATTATTAGATTTAACTTGTTTCCTAATAAATTCATTATAGTTACTTTTAACAGGCAAGTAAGTTACATGATTATTTTTATTACCTATCTTTATAGCTTTTATTTTCTTACTTACACGGGTTACCAAATTCTCTTCCTCCTTAATTCTTAAAGTATAAGAACCATCTTCATTATAGACAGGTTCTATTCTTTTATAACGGTTATGCATATTAATTTTACCTCCTTCTTTAAATTATTTTTATTATATGCATATCTTTATAATATATTAACAAAAAATAAAGTTTTGATAAACATAAGATTTATCAAAACTTTATTAAAATAATCAATAAGGTATTTCTACTTTATATCTGTTTTTATTAGCTATTCCTAAGTAAATATCTTTACTATTATCTAATAATGGTATACATCTAAATTCTTTTTCTAATTCTTTCAAAGATTTAATATCTAATAATATTAAATATGGTTTATCTTTATAAGTGATAATGTGATATGTTTCGTTTTTATTTGAATATATTACTCCAACATATTTAACATCTTTAAAATATCCTTTTTTCTTATCCAGATATCTTAAATCACCATAACTGTTATCATCTATGTCAAAAGCATATTTTCTCTTATTTATAGATTTAGTTAAAGTCTTTAATTTATTTGCTATATTTACTTTATCATTATCTGATAATTTTATCTTATCAATATTAAACACATAACCAAGTACAGACTCATTTTCAGCACTTTCTTGATATTCTATCTCATGAACATCATCATTAGTATACGTATCTAATATACCTATTCCATTATAGCATAAAAATTCCACATCAGACTTTATATCATCTATATTCCACTCAGTTATAGGAAATCTATTTAATGCTGATAACATATCAGCACTTTCCATATTTAATAATTTAAAATATCTATATACTGATTTCTTAAAGACATCAATATTATTATTTATACTTTGTATTATATCGTTATAAGTATTTATTAACTGATTACCATTTACACAACTAAATTCAGGCATTACTAAATTAGTATATATATCATATGCTTTTAATTTATATGGAAATATTTTAAATGTTATAATACGTTTCATTTCATCAGTTAATTCTTTTTTACTTATATAAAGTTCTAAGTTTCTAAGAGTATCAATACTATAACATTCAGCATCTAATATACTTCTTAATAATATTCTACCATAAGGCTCTCTTATATTATCAATATCTTGATTGATAACACTATACTCACATTGATAATCAGATTGGTCAGGTTTAACTTCTACTATATTAACATTTTTATTTATGTATTTTTTTATATTAGTATAGTTTGATAAATTCCTTGTATTTGAATTATATATAGAAGGATCCATGAAAGGTCTATTTATATTAGTCTTAATATAAATAGTTAAATCTCTCGGTAATCCATGTAAATAATCTATTAGTTCTTTTATTCTACAAGAATCCAGTTCTTCTAAATTATATTGCATTAACTATACACCTCCTTATGCCATAAATATAGGTGATTTATCATCAGTAAAAAACTTCTTCTTAGCTAACTCCAAATATTTAAAGAATTTTGTATGATCCTTGTTAATTATTTTTAGATAATTGAAATTTTGTTTATTACTTTTCATAACTTCATCTTTTAGCTGTTCTTTTACTTTATCCACAGCTTGTATCTTAGGATGATTATTAGGATTATCTCCACCATCTTTTATTTCTATCTCTAAATCTAATGAAGGTATAAATACATCCGGAATATAAAAATGCTTAGTTCCTTCATATTCATACCAATAAGTATGAGGAGAAGGTACTATTATATCATTATAATCATAATCCATAATTAAATCTAAAAACTCTAAGAATGCTTTCTCATAAGTACCTGTATATGTCATGGCTTTATGATTATCAGACCAATAATATACTCCACTTATTTTTCTATGAGCTAACATCTTTCGTTGTTGTTCAGGATCATTTAGTAAATTTATTTTTCCATATTTACCAATCATTCTATTTCTAAAGATTTCTATATATTTATTCTTACACTTAGGATCTCCACAAAATCTATTATATTTATTAGTTTTAGTATTCCAAGAAGTTTCTCTTTTGCATATAATACAATTACCATGAGTCTTCTTAGTTTTCAAAAAATAATAATACTGATAAGCGGTCATATCTTCAGGAATCATCTCATGATGTTTTTTCTCTAAATGAGAAACATAATCATCTGGATTATTAAATATCTTATCACAGTATAAGCATTTAATAACTTTGCCCATAATATTAACTCCTTTCTATTATATTGATTATATGAATGTTTTTTGTATATTTTATAGTTATATATCATCAATATGTCACCATATAAAAAAATATTTAAGGAGGTAAAAAATATGGATGATTTATTAAAAAGCAAATTTAAGGAAATGATAGACAATGACCAGTTTACTGTAGAAGAAGTCGACCATGCTCTTTATTGTAACAACTGTCACAATTTATATGAAATGAAAGGGTTTATACTTCATAATATTACCGCAGTTGATGTCACTTTAACAAGTTCAGATTTTTCACTGTATGATACACAGTGTAAAAATTGTGGTAATTTAATGATAGTATTAGATAAAGAAATATCTGAAGATATAGCTTTACTGAACAAAAAAGGTTATGTTACAGAATTTTCTTGTCAAGGCCACAGTCTTCAAGATTGTTCATACATAGCATTTGACGACAATACCACAAAAACGTTACTCGATAAAAAGACATTACCGCCTGATAAATGGTATTATGAGTCTGCAAATATGTATCTTGCAGATGAAGATACTTACAGGCCCGGTGAAGTCATAATTCTTCGTAGTGTTTTACAAAGATTCTATGGAGATGAAGGAATACTTCAATTGTTAGGGTTATCTTATGACGAGTTATATAAAGAAACCATGACAAACTTACATGAATGGGTTAAGAACTTACCTGATAATTTATAATGAGTTAAAAAAGAAGAGGGGATTCACCCCTCTTCTTTTTTTGTTTAATCTATAAATAATTTATACTTATTACCAAATTCATCAGTAGCAAAACCCGTTGATTTATTTATATTTATTCTACCCTTTTTAGGTAAAGGATAATCATCTACTACGTTCCCGTCACTATCTACTGCTATATAATCATATTTATCTGTTATGTCATCACTTTCTATATAGTCATGCCACTTTACTATAATATCAATTCTTTTATTCTCATACTTTAAATACTTTTCAACATCTTCATCTCTTTCAACATCACCAAGAGATTCATTTATTGAATTAAATAATTCATAATCATCATCTTCACTTATAGTATCAGGCATATCTATATATCCTGTATTTTGTATACTGGTTCTACCACTATCTAACATCTTCTTCAAATATGTAGAAGCATAGTTATTTATATTAACCTGTTCAGAATTACTAGCAGAACCGAACTCTTTTCTTTCTTTGAAATTAAGGTCAGCAACAGTTTTCTTAATTCCTGTTATCTTATCTATTAACTGCATAGATACTGACCTTGCATTACTTATAGATTGAATTAAATCTGTAGTATATTTAGATACTCCTCTTGCTGTAGATTTAACAGAATCTAATTGGTCATATTTCTTTTGTAAAGAGTTTACGAATTTATTCTGGTCTGCTTGTAAATTCTTAAGTAAAATTAATTCAGGTTCAAAATCTTTCTTATAATCTATACCAGAACCATCTTTCTTTTTCTTCTTCTTTTTCTTTTTATAAATATCTCCAAAAATATCATCATTCTTAAATTTCTTTTTATTATGTTTAGTCTTCTTAATACTATTTATTACATTATCCCAATCATATGCTTCAACTTTAAAATCATCATCTTCATTATATTCTTTATGTTTTTTATTTTTCTTTTTACTTACAGTATATAAATCTGATATTAACGGAACATCATCACTATTCATTGTACTGATGTCATCCAATATAGATTTTTTCTTTTTATCTATATCTAAATAAATTTCATCCATATACATTCCTCCTTGCTCATTATGTATTAAGAATTTGTTTTTGATATGAGTTTTAATATACATTAAAACAAAAAATTAAACTTTAATAAAGGAGGTATTATACTTTGAAAATAGATAAAGATAACGCCATGCTTATAAATATAATTTATAACAAAGGCAATTATAAAGAAAATATCCCTGATTATATTTATTTAATATGGAGAGATTTAAAAACATATAAATCTCACTTAGAAATTATTGAAAAACCTAAGATAACTATATATTTTGAAAAGAATGAATTTAGAAATCATTCATATAATAAAAATACAATAGAGATGGAAAAAACTGAACCTGTCACTTGTGAATATAATAATATAATACAGACTATATTAAAAGATATGGGTGATGCAGGTAATCAGTTTTTAAAAAGAATAAAAAATACAGGTAATTGGAAAGAACTTGAAAAAGTTCATTTATATCCATATGTATTTGGTTCTGATTATAAATGCAATGATTGGTATAAGATACAATGGGTTCGTACTATGAGTAACAATGTACCAAAAAAATTACATAAAGGATTTTTGGATATAGAGACAGATGGTTTAGGAGTTAAAGGTATCGGTTCTCCAATAGATTGTCCTGTTAATGCTATAACTGTAATTGATGGTTGGAATAAAATATCTTATACTTTTTTATTAATGTATAGAGATATTAATACTTTCCATACGAATATAATAGAACCTGATGTTTTAAAAGAATATGTAAATCATATGCATAAAGAACAAAAGGAATTTGAAGAGAATGAAAAAGAATTCAAAAAAGAACTAAAAGAAGAGTTTGAAGAATTCTATGGTGAATTTGAATATAAGTTTTATTATTATACAGATGAAAGAAAGATGTTAGTTCATCTATTTCAAATGATAAATAAACTTAAAATGGATTTTATCGGTATATGGAATATATCATATGATATTCCATTTCTTATAGAGAGAATGACTAATCTTGGATTAGACTATAGAGATATAATATGTCATCCGGATTTCCCTACTAAGGAATGCTATTTTGTACCAGATAAGATAAACCATGATGTTAAAAATAAGAATGACGTATTCCATTGTAATAGTTATACAACTTATTATGACCAAATGGAATTATATTCATTTATAAGAAAAGGTGGAAGTGAGTTAAGGTCAGTAAAACTTAACTATATAGCTGAGAAAGAATTAAAAGATAAAAAATTAGATTATAGTGAAGATGGAGATATTAAAACATTTCCATATACAAATTTTAAAAAGTTTGTTAAGTATAATATAAAAGACGTTCTTCTTCAATATGGTATAGAAAGAAGAACATCTGATTTTGATACTTTATATTCAATGGCATATTCATATGCAACATCATATGATAAAGTATTTAAACAAACTGTGACAATAAGAAATTCACAATATTTATCATTATTAGACCAAGGAAGAATTCCCGGTAATAATGTAAATAAATATAATATAGA
>OCVV012822435.1_pt1 | contig 17540 bp, 10 predicted proteins | sample 1539721 | NCBI WGS metagenome assembly OCVV01 (sample SAMN02144230, study PRJEB22623) | gut metagenome | biome: sheep rumen | host: Ovis aries | place: New Zealand | reverse complement strand
CGTGTCACCCATATTTGGGTGACACAAAGATACAAATAGTTCTGTATCAAGCAAATAAAAAAAACAATATTTTAGGGTGACGAAGTCAGGTGAGGCTTTTTTATTTTCCTTACTTCAAGAACGGCCGAACCGTTTTGTCAGGTCCCAGGTAGAATCCCGTTTGAGTGGGTTGGTTGTAAGCCGTGTTTTGGGCAGCGACGCTCAAGCGATAAGGAATGTCCTCTTCAAGACAGTCCATGCGGTAGTCCGTGGGAATCGTCGAAACATACAGGCGCAGTTCCGTGCTCTCACGGTTGCGAGTCAGCACCTCTTCGCGCCAGTCGCCAACGATGTCGGCACAAAGACACGGATTCGATTTCGTTCCGTTGTTGAACTGAGCCCCATCGAAGCGTTGCACAGTCCTCATTCGTCCAGTCGTCCAGTCGTATTTGCTCACCGTTTCATGGTCAAGCATTTCTCGCAACAAGTCGCCATCCCACCAGATACCGAAATTGGTGGGAATCCTTGCTCCACGCACTCTCAGCGCATTGTCGTCGCCCTCATCGCGCGAGGAGTCGTTCGTCTGTTTAGGTACAACCAGTTCTCCACGCATATTGCGGATGCCACCACTTTCGCTGCTCCACATTTCCACCCCAGGATTCGTTGGGTCGATGTCGGCAGCCATGCAGCGACCCACGTCTTCCCTACTCCTAATCTGAAAAATCACCTCACCCGTCAGCGCATCGCGGAAATCGCTGCCGTCGCGCCTGTTCTCATGGCAGTCCCACACTTGCAGGCGTTCCGTAGAAGGGTCGAAAGCCGTGAGATGGATAGCATCGCCGTGACCCATGCCCGTGTTGTAGAGACCACGTCCGTCATGGTCAATAGCCATAGATCCGTAAGTGATTTCATCACATCCGTCACCGTCCACGTCAGCCACACGCAAGTTGTGGTTGCCCTGACCAGCATAGCTCGCCCATTCCCGCTGGTTAGAGTCGAAAGTCCAGCGGTTGCGTAGCTCGTGACCGTCCCAGTCCCATGCAGCAATGACAGTGCGCGTGTAATAGCCACGGCAGAAAACCCCGCTGGCATGCACACCATCCAAATACGCCACGGCAGCCAAGAAGCGGTCCGAACGGTTAGCGTGGTCGTCACCCCAGTCCGTCAAGCGTCCACGCTCAGGCACATAGACCTTCGTGTCCATCACCGCACCCGTCAGACCATTAAACACACTCAGGTATTCAGGACCCCTCATGATGCGCCCCGTCTTGTTGTCCCCGTGCACTTCAGCATTGAGAAAGCTGCGTCGCATGTTGTGAACCTCCGTTCTGCTCATTGTCTCAGGTAGGGTTTTCTCAATCTCCGCCCATTTTTCCCATCTGCGCCGAGCGTCCTCGCGTTCTTCCTGCAGTTTGCGTTGGTAAGCATCAGGGTCAGCCAGAATGGAGGCAATACCCTCACGCCAATCCGCATTTGGGTCCCCAATCACATGGCCCTGCCCATCAATCGTGCCGTCAGCAGTCTTCACCATCAGTTCAGCCCGTCCGTCGCCGTCGAAGTCATAAACCATGAACTGCTCATAATGCGCACCACTGCGGATGTTCTTGCCCAGGTCGATTCTCCACAGCCTTCTGCCATCCAGTCGGTAGCAATCGATGAAAGTGTTGCCAGTGAATCCAGCACGCGAATTGTCAGCAGCATTCGATGGGTCCCACTTGAGGAATAGCTCGTATTGCCCATCGCCATCCACGTCGCCCACGCTGGCATCGTTGGCAGAATAGCTGTACCGACGTCCGTCGGGAGACGTACCATCAGCCGGTTTCTCAATCGGAATGGGGATATAGCCATCGGGAGCATCCGCACGGAGCGTGTAACTGCCATTGATGCCACCGCCTCGCACCTCGTAAGTAGCAGAAGCGGAGAGAGGATGCTCATCGACAAAGAAAGTGCCACCCTTGGTCAATTTCTTTTTGCTGATTATTTCGCCATTGCGATACACAGAGAATGCTTCGCCCACTGCATCAGAAGAAAGGCAACGCCAACTCATGATGACGCGCTTGCCATCGCGAATGGCCACCACGCCACGATTCAGTTTCTCCAGCTGCATCTTTGCCTTGTCGTAGCGAGGTTGAGCCACGCTGGGAGAACCCATGAATAATGCCGTGAATGCGAAAACGAGAAGAGAAGAATATTTCATATTGGGTAAGATTTTGTTCATCATTGGGTTTGAGGACAAATTTAGGACAAAATCCTTTTACTAACATGGATTTCTGTACATATTTATGGGATAAAAATGTCAAAAACTGAAGTTAGAAAAGCGTTTCAATCCCTTTGTCCCTCTTCCTTGCAGTTACGGTGTTTTTGTCTTTTGTCGTTTTTAATATTCACTTTTCACTTTTTTATTTACTAAGTTTTATTATCTTTGCACATCCAATTTTTCTTAACATGAAAACTCAAATTCTTTTAGCTGCAACAATCCTGTCTTCGCTTCCGCTGAATGCGCAGACAAGGCACATCCCCACTGAGGAGGAAATGGGTGCCTACGCGATGGTTTATCATAAGGACTGTGACCACAGCCTGCATATTGCTGTGAGTTACGACAGTTACAACTGGACGGCTCTCAACAACGACCAGCCTGTGATTTCGGGCGATAGCATCGCCGTGCAACATGGCATTCGCGACCCTCATATATTCCGTGGTCCCGACGGCGGTTTCTACCTTGCCATGACTGACTTGCACATCTTTTCGCAGAGAACGTATGAAGGCCGCGAGGGGTACTCGAAATTGTCGGAGTATCGCGACACGCAGTGGGAACGTGATGCTTCCTACGGATGGGGAAACAACCGAGGTTTGGTGTTGATGAAGTCGTTCGACCTCATCCACTGGACTCGGACGAACCTCGACTTCTCGTCGCTGACCTGTCCGACGGGTGTCACCGACCATCACGGCAAGCCGATTCCGTGGAGCGAGGTGGGCTGTGTGTGGGCTCCCGAAACGGTGTACGACGATGAGAAGGGTCATCTGCTCGTGCATTTCACCACTCGCATGAAGTCGGGAACTGAAATGATTTACTACTTCTACATGAACGACGACTTCACGGAGATGTTGTCGGAGCCCAAGCTGCTGTTCGAAGCGCCGATGGACCGGAACGGTGTGCCTGCCTACACGGTGATTGACTCTGACATCTGCAAGGTGGGTGACACGTACCACCTCTTCTATGTGAGCCATGAGCACACGGCCACAGTGAAACATGCCACAAGCAAGTGCATCACTGGTCCATACACGATGGATGATAAGTATAATGATGGCGAGAAGGAGGGACACGAGGCTCCTAATTGCTGGAAGCGCATCGGCAAGGACTGCTGGGTGGTGATGTTCGACAATTACCATCGTCGTCCTCACAATTTTGGATTCGTGGAAACTTCGGACTTCCAGACTTTCACTCCTATTGGTTATTTCGATGCGGACAACTCGCCCATGAAACGTGCCAATTTTTCTGAGCAAAAACATGCCGCCGTTGTGCCGCTGACTGTGAAAGAGGCTAAAAAACTGGAGAAGTATTGGAAAAAAGTGAAAAAGTGAAAAGTGAAAAGAAGAAGACCCTCCCCAGCCCTCCCTGTGAGGGAGGGAGTATATACTCATCCAGCCCCACCCAACCTCCCCAAGGGGAGGAGAATAGCCATCCAGCCCCCTCCGGATCCCCCAAGGGGGAGAGAATTGCCAACTGGGTGACTACTCCCTCCCTCACAGGGAGGGTTGGGGTGGGTCTTGAGCTGGGAGGGTCTTGTGTGGGTCTTGGTCTTGAGTCTTTCTGGGATGAGATAGTAGAGGTGTTCCTGTCGTCGGAAACACTGGAATGGAAGTATGCACAGCTTTATAATATATTGGATAGGATGTGCATACAGTTGGTGGCTCCGCTTCATGCCCATTACAACGGTCTCTTCTCCCGTTTGCAGGCGCTCTGCCGCATCCATCAGCATCCATTGCATGCCGTGGATGTGATGCGATGGAGGGCGAGACAGGTGAAGCGTCGTGAGCAGGAACCCCGCGAAGAGGCGTTTCGTGTGGATGTGAAAGGAATGGCGGAGGCATTGGCTTGCTTCACGCAGTCTGCCATTCCTGCTGTGCTGATGCACCAACTGCCCGACAGGGTGAATCCATCTGCCTTGCAACTCACTCGTCTGCAAAAGGGCAAACGGATGCGACTCGTTGCCCTCAGTAAGGATTTGCAGTACATTTATGCCAAGGATGCTGAGTTTCCGCAGAAAGAAAGTACGAAAGTGGATTTCACTTCTCAAGAGCATTTGCGTGAATCGGCTCGTTACATCAACGAGGGTACTCTCTTCAATGTGGTGTCATATCAAATGGATCGGGAAGGAACGATTTTTCCCGAACTTTTGGTCATCGAACCTGATTTCTTGGTGAATGTCAGTACGCTCACCTCGTGTTTCAAAGCTTACGGAGCAAGTGCTTTCAACTATCTGCTGAAGAAATTCGATCAGTCGTTTGCCACTCGATACACTTTGTTGGGCGACGTGGCGAATCAGTTCTTAGACGACAGTGTGAATTCGCCCGACATGGACTATAGCACGAGCATCAAGAAGGTGTTCAGCGACAAGATGCTCAGTTTCTGCACTACTGATGGCATTGATGCAGCTTTCTTCGACGAAACACGACGACAATTCCAGAACATACGCAAGATAACTCACCAATTGATGGAGGACAGAAAGGACAAGGATAGACTTTCGGTCATCCTCGAACCTACGTTTTTCTGTGAGACACTGGGGCTGCAAGGTCGATTCGATATGCTGAGTGCTAACTACAGCATGTTGCTCGAACTGAAATCGGGCAAGAAGGATGAGTTCCACAACCGATGTCAGCATGAGCATATCCTGCAAATGCTCCTCTATAAGGAAATCCTTTATTATAATTTGGGAATCAAGCAGAAAGATGTGGTTGGCTATCTGCTCTATTCCAAATACCCCGAACTCATCGAGCAACGCTCTGTCATCCAGTTGATACAGGAAGCCATGACGTTGCGCAACAAGATTGTATGCTTGGAGCAGAAACTCGTGGAAGGCGAGGCACGAAATTACATTTCCAAACTCTCTGCCGAAAAACTGAAAACCAATCCGAATGTGGCATTCAATCTGTGGAACAACTACAGTAAGCCCGACATCGAAAGTGTTTTGTTGCCACTGCAAAACATGGATGCGCTCACAGCGGACTATTTCTATACCTTCTTCCAGTTTTGCGAACGGGAGCATTGGCAGGCAAAGATGGGTGACGGACAGATTGAATCCACCCGAGCCATGTCGAGCCTTTGGAATGCCGACCTCGACTTGAAACGCGAGAATGGAGACATCATCACTGACCTCACCATCCTTGAGCTGAAACGCTCTGCCGACGATGGTGCCGTGGAATCTATCTGCCTGTTGATGCCAGATGATGCTTCACTCTTGCCCAATTTCCGCACTAACGACAGTGTGATACTCTACGAACGGAACAAGCCTGAGGACGATGCCACGAACCGACAGGTGGTGAGATGCAACGTGGAGAAATATGATTCCGACCGCATCTTCCTTCGCCTTCGCTACAGGCAACGCAATGCTGACATCTTTTCGCTTAGCTCTTTCTATGCCATTGAGCACGACCATCTTGAATTCACATTCAACGCGCTTTATGCGGGTCTCTTCTCTTTCGTCTGCACTGCCCCCGAACGTCGCCAGTTGCTCCTTTGCCAGCGCGAACCTCATGCCGACACTGACTTTCAACTGATTGTTGGTCCTCCAGGTACGGGTAAAACATCCGTCACTCTCAAACGCTTGGTGACAGAAGCACGGGCTGCAGAAAAACGCATTCTGCTGATGGCATACACTCATCGAGCTGTGGATGAAATATGCGAGATGTTGGAAACCACTTCCCTGCCCTATCTTCGCATGGGGCGCGAGCTTGCCTGCGATGCACGATTCCACCACAGGTTGATGGTGAGAGTGATGGAAGGGAAGCAGAATCGACGCGAGATACTGGAAACTTTGTCCAACTACCACATTATCGTTAGTACTGTTGCTTCGCTTTGCAGCCATCTGAATTTGTTTCAAATCATGCACTTCCACCTCGCTATCTTCGACGAGGCATCTCAGATTCTCGAACCGCAAATCCTTCCTCTACTGAGTGCCTTGACTCCATCGGGAAAACCTGCTATCGGGAAATTCATCATGATTGGCGACCACAAGCAGCTGCCCGCCGTGGTGACACAAAGCGAAGAAGATTCGCTTGTCAGTTCAGAGGCATTGAGGAAGATTGGGTTAATGAATTGTCGTTGTTCCCTCTTCGAACGACTTCATCACTGGATTCTGACTGCATATCCACAAAAGCAATCGGAATTCATTACGCTGCTCGACCATCAAGGACGTATGCATCCCGACATTGCTCAATTTGCTAACGAGCAATTCTACGAGGGATGCCTCCAGCCTGTTCCCCTTCAGCATCAGACTGAGGAACTTCCTTTCACGGAATGGTCGGACAACGAGAAATACATTGCTACGCATCGCATGGGGTTCTTCCATGTGCCTGCACCGCCTATCGAGGAACGCCAAGCCAAGATGAACAAGGCAGAAGCAACAGTCATTGCCTCCATCGTAGCGAAACTCATTTCCTTGCACAGCAAGAACCATCTGCCTTTCACGCCGTCTGAAAGCATAGGAATCATTGTGCCTTTCCGTCGTCAGATTGCTACCATTCGGCAAGCCTTGGAAAAGGCGCAAATCAGTGATGTCAGCGACATGATGATTGACACCGTGGAACGCTATCAAGGAAGCCAAAAAGACATTATCATATACGGTACTACTATCACTCGTCCATACGAACTTGACATCCTCTCAAACCTCGTGGAAGTAGATGGAAAAACCATAGATCGAAAACTCAATGTGGCTGTCACAAGGGCACGAAAGCAACTTTTCATTGTTGGCAACCGCCAGTTGCTGGCGCAAAATCCACTTTATGCGAAACTTACTTCGCTTCGCTCCGAATGAAGAACCTCAATTAAGTACAAAGAACAAAGGACAATGTACATGATTTTAAGTTTGTGAGTTTTTAATCAAGGATTTAAAGGATTAAAAGGATTTTCGATTACTACGTTGTTCCTTGTCCTTTGTACTTAATTGAGGTTCTTCATTCTTCATTCTACATTCTACATTTATTTTTCCATTCTTCATTTAACAACTTCAAGCATACGAGTGCATTCCTCCCAGGAAGTAATTAACGCCGAAGTACGTCATCAGCATGGTGAGGAATGCGAATGTCATGAAGATGTGGTAGTTGATTGGCTTGGCGAGAACAGGTACAGAATGTGTGTGCAATGCCACCGCATATACCATCAGCGTGATGAGAGCCCATGTTTCCTTTGGGTCCCAACTCCAATACGTTCCCCACGACACATTAGCCCAAATGGCACCGATGAAAATGCCAAGACCTAAGGTCGTGATGGCAGGATATAGGAACAGACGCGACAAGAGCTGCAATGCCTGAAGTTGCTCTGTCAACCCTTCTGCCTGTTTGCCTCTCACCACCCGCAGCAGCAAAGCCATCAGTCCGCAGATGAATGTGAGAGAAAGCAACGCATAGCTCATCATGATAACCGATACGTGGATGCTGAGCAATGGCGACACAAGTACAGGCATGAGATGCGTGATTTGAGGGTCCATTTGGGAAATGTGGCTTACCAACAAGAAGAATCCCGACATGAGGAAACCGAAGGTGAGGACGATGTGAAAACGTCGATAAGCAAAAAAAGACAGCAGAATCACCGACCAAGCCATGAAAAGCATCGTTTCGTAGCCATTCGACATAGGAACCGTTCCGCTAACAATCCATCTCAACAGCAGGGCGAATGTCAATGCTAAGAAAGATACCCCCATGAGGATGAGAGCAATGGCGTTCCAGTTTTTCAGCCAACGGGCTGGCTGCACTTGCCTTCGAGTAAGTTGATAAACACTGACAAAGAGGCATAGGAAACCGAGCGTCAGATTCATCATGAAAAGAATAGTTGCAAACGGAATGCGGTTGTAGATACGTTCTGTCTTGAGCCGCGTGGCAGAAGGTATGGAAGCAGCTCCATATCTGTACTGATACTTCTGCATCCTGCTGACAGCATCGTTCATTTCCGCATAGCGAGAGGCATGAGCCTCTTCGTTGAGAATAGAGAAAATATTTTGGATATATTGTTTGCGTTCTGGCTCCATCTGCTCAGGCAAGCGGTCGGTAGGACTATACCACGAAATACTCCCATCGTCATTGTATGGGAACAGTTTCAGAATCTCCCCCTTCCTCAAATCGTCGATGAGAAACATCTTCTCAATCACCTTCATGGCATCCTTATGCAACTTGTCCGTTGCATCGCGATACTGCAATTGCTCCAGTTTGTAACCCGCTTCAGAGTCATTCAGATAGGCAAAGCTGGTGAAAGTAGGGAGCGTCGTTGCATTGCGCACTGCCCCACTCTTCACTTTGATGATAGGTTCTTGACTCCATTCGTCGAACCAGAAGATGAAGCCCGTAAGCACTTGCTCTGCTGAATAATCCCCATAGTGACGCTTACCGCAAAGCTTCTTGGTGAAATCAATAGCATACGTCTGCAACGGACAGATACGACCATTGTAGAGCACATTCAGTTTTCCAAATTCGTCAGCCGTCTCCTTAGGCAGCGCATGGAGTGCAAAAACCTGCTGAACGGAAGGTACAAGAAGCAGCGAAAGTACACCCTTCTTCATGAGCGGATGGTTGAGCAAGCGGCGATAGCTGCCCTTGGGGTCGAACAGCATCCCAATGAGAGATACAAATAGGAGCGCATAGCCAGCGTATGTGACAGGAATGCCCCAAGGGTCGCTATTGATGGAAAGATAACTTCCCTGTCCGTCCTCGTCGAAAGAAGATTGATACAGGCGGATGCCGCGATGCGAGAAAATCTGGTTCATCGACACTTGCCCTTTCAGTTCCTCACTGTCGTTCTCGATGGTGAAACGCGAAACATAGTCCGACGCAGAACGAGTGCCTGCATGGTAATCCACAAGGAACGTGTCAAGACGAATGCTAAAAGGCAAATCCATCAGTTTCATCCCACTCCGAGCATCCTGAAACAGATACTGATGCGTCGTCTCGTTCATGCGCAGATGCACCATTCCCTGTTTCGATGTGAGGTGCGTGAGTAATGCACCTAATAAAATAATGACAAACGAGATGTGAAGGCACACCGTAGAAAGCACCTTCACGCGTTGTTTCAGAAAATACGCAATGCCAACCGCCGTGCCAATTCCCCAAACTACGCAAAACCACGTAGAGCCATAAATATAAATGGAAACAAAAGCCGAACCCTCATACTTCTCAATGATAGTTGCAGTAGCGAGACACAACGTCAAGAGAATATATATTGCAAACAGAATCTTTTTCATAGACGGAAATACAAATAATAAACCTATCGTGGATTCCTCCACATATCTTCAATTCATCTTATCAACTCAAACTAAATGTCATAAGTATAACGGAAAAAGAACCCGAAAATTACTTGATATAAGAACGAAAAAATGTACTTTGGGGATGATTAGAAAAAACGAGCGCCCGTTTTCAGTAAAACGAGCGCCCGTCTTTCTTAAAACGAGCGCTCGTTTTTTCTGTATGTTCAAATGAAAGAGGTTTTGGAGGCATTCAGCTAATGAGCTGTCGCCTCAAAGCCTCATTGGACGGGTTGTAAAAGACGGTTAGATGGAGCGAAGGAACTTCACGACTGCATCACGTTCTTCCTTGGTGAGGTTGTAGAACTTGAGGGCGCTTTCGTATGCATCCGACTCCTTGCTATAGCCATGCCACATGATGGCTTCGATTTCGTTGCGAGCACGGCAGTCATGCAGACGATCCTCGGCTCCGGTGAGACGGAGGGAGAGTCCGCGTCCCCAAAGCGGTGTGGTGCGGCACCATCCTGTACGGATGTCGTTCTTCATGAAGAGGCGGTGCTGAACCATGTCGGTATAAGGCCAGATGGTTTGGTGTGCAAACTGAGGAAGGACGGTTTGTGGGTCCTTGCCAATGGACTTTGCGTATGCCTTGATGCTGTTGTCAACCCAGTAGCGGTCTTCGCCTGTCTTCCATGAAGGACGGTGGCAAGTGGCACAGCCCAATTGATTGAACAGGACTTTTCCGCGCTGCACTTGTGGGTCGTCTAAGTCGCGGGCAGCTGGCACAGCCAATCCACGATGCCACACCATGAAGTCGTAGTAGTCCTTGTCGGACATTTCCTCGCCTCCATAGTAAGGTGCCCCATCTACAAAATACTTGCGGAAGGTGGCTGAGTCGGCTGGTGAGCTCATGCTAAGGAGTTGATTGACACGCTGACGAATGCCTTCTTTCGTACCATCAGCATAATATGGATAGAGCAAAGAGGATTTGTCGTTACCGTTCTGCTGGATGTAGGAAATCACCTCGTCGTTTTCGGACATGGCTTTTGCCCATGCAGGAGTGGAATAGAAATAGTGGCGGTCGGAACGTGTGACATTGGTGATATTCCAAATGGCATTGGCTCCAGGGCCGTCCTGCAAGGAGGCACGGGTCATGGCGTAAGTGAATTTCTTGATTCGCTTCGTGCCATCGGCAAGGGTGTACCAAGCGGAACTTGCCCAGTCGTTGGCTTCTGCATTCCACATGCCAGGATTGAGCGCAACGTATTTTGCCTCTGCTTGATATTGTTTCTTCATGTCGTCAGTGTCGATGGCATCAAGAAGACCTGTACCATAGATGCCAATGGTGCTTTCGAGTCGCACTTCGTAGTTGGTAGGAAGCGGATTGGTGTTGAATGCTGTTTGAGGAATGGTGATTTCGGGATATATGAGGGAATAAGACTCTCCGTCAGGGAATGTCATCGGAATGCCACTTGGCATGGATGACACATTAAGCCACTTCAGGTCGATTTGGTTCTCGTCGATAGGTGCCTTGAATGGTGACATGGCTTGGGTTTGAGGCATACCCGTCACTTGGCGGATGTAAGAATTAGCTGCGTATGAAACGCCGTCGAGGTCGGTGCCTGCTGTTGGATGATAGACCACGAGCAGATAGCCGTTGCCGAAGTCGTTGGCACGATAGCGTGTCATGCGCTTGCCGTGTCCGTAGGATGGATGGCAATGGATGCAACTGTTGCGTACCCATGCAGGACCAAGTCCTTTGCGTGGTTCATCGGTGAAGGTGTAGAGGTGCTCAAAATAGTCCTCTCCCTTGTTGAAACTGATTTCCATACCTTCGGTGTTTTCAACTGAAGGTGCTGCTGCGGAGTAGCTGGCATTCTCTGTCGTTCCCAATACTCCGCCTGGATACCATTCTTCGGCTGAGAACACATCGTTTGCCATTCCAAACACTTCTTCTTTCGGTGTGAGGTTGTCAACATCTGCTGGATCGTCGTCTTTGCAGGATGTGAACAACGCCACAGAGAGGAGGCTAAGAAGCGCGATACTGTTTTGTTTGTTCATAACCATAAATGTATTTGTTAAAAATATGCATGAATGCGTCTCACCTAAAAACGGTGAGGCGCAATTAAATAGTTTAAAAATTTGAATAAGTTGTTATTCAGGAACTGATGTTCTGCTGTCATCTTCGTAGGCAATGTTCCAAATGGTGCTGACGTACTTCACGAATGGTGCTGGCATCTTGCCTATGAGGTTGATGGCATCATTGACGTTAGTTTCAACAGTTCTGCCTTGTGCAGTTGCGTTGTTGGCAAAGAACTGGCTGAAACTGTGTGAAGCTGTATTGCCGTCGAGTGTACCATACCAAACGTTGCGGATGGAACGGATGTTGTCTTGGAAGTCGGTGATGGAGTTGTAGCTGAATGGGGACTCTACATAGAACACATAACCTGCTGAGAATGGGTTGGCTATCTTGGCTGTTCCCACTTCATTGGCAATGCCTACGCAACTGCCTTCGTCGGCTGAAAGCACTTGTGTGATGGCATCAGCGATGGTTGGGAATGTGCTGTTAGATGTGCCTGCATTCTTGAGGTTGGTACCAAAAGTAAGTCCTTTTGCATTCACTACGTCAAGTCCTGCTTTCTGAACCACGGCATAACGAGAAGCGTTGGCTGATGTCTGACCTTCCCATGCCACCTGCAACTGATAGCAGCGCTGAACGAGGAGTTCACAAATGCGCTGTGCGTATGCCAATTCTGTGGCTCCAGAAATGTTGGTGAAATTCTTGTATGTGTCGTTGTTTTTGAATTCCTCTACATTGCGTGGCTGTCCGTTGCGGAAGAGGAAAAACTCTAATGCGTGGAAGCCGAGGATGGTGGCATCTTCCAATTCCTCAGAAGAGAAATCAGTGCGTCCGCTTCTGAGATATGTGAGCAGCAGGGAACGGTTGAGTGGCCATGAGTCGATGGTTGGGTCGATGTCAAATTCTTTTGCTGCACCCATCAGAAATGCTTCGCTGCGCTCCCAATGCTGACGTGCTGCTTTGAATAGTGTGCAGGCGTTATTGACAGCAGTCTGTGTCAATGTGTTGACAGTGAAACCTTTGAGTGTGTTCTGCAATGCTTCTGCATCGTTAGCTAACTGGGTGTAAGTGGGTACGATGACATTGTCAACGAGATTGCTAAGAACCTGTTTCAATTCAGCTGTCTGCTCGTCTGTCAGTTTTGCGCTACCAACTTTTTCGTTTGCAGCAGTCAAACTGTTGGATACTCGTGAACAGGCATCGATGGCGTTCTGACCGTAGCTTTTGTCGGAATAAGCTGCTTCACTTGTGTTGTTGTCGTCATCGTCGCTACATGACGTGAAACTTGCTGCTCCCAAGAGAAGGGCAACAGACATAAGGAAATACTTTTTCATTTTTGTGTTGTTTAATGTTATTGATTTTTAATAAGACATGATCACAAGAAGAATCCTTCGTAGGCTACGCCGATATTGATGGAAGGTTCGTTGTTGAATTGGCTCTTCAGGAAGCGGTTGCTGAATTCTGCCTTGACAGCAATTTCCTTCAGAGGATAGTAGTTGACTCCTACCGACATACGTTTCACGGAAGTATAATCGTATGCTGTATTCTTGGTTTTCGATGCGTAAGGATTATAATCCTCATAACGACCAAAGATGTAAAGTTTTTGATTATTTGCTCTGAGTTTCTCTATTTGAGAGAAGATGTCGTAGCCTGCTTCAATTCCTACGGCGTATGCATTTTGACTGACGTATGCGGAATGCTTGTAAGGCGATTTGGAATTCAAGCGATTATACACGTATTTCAGTTCCTGAGCATTGCCCAAATATCCGTAGTCAGCTTGTCCTCGAACTATCCAGTTGTGGCCTTTGTAGGTGAAGTCCAAAGCACCAATGGCAACGGCTCCCTTATATTCGGCATCAACACCATTCTTGTTCTTTGGATAGCTGTTTCCAATGCTATGTCCATAATATCCGCTCAAACCGATGCGAAGACCAGGGATGACATAATAGTCCAGGCGGAGTGCTGCTCCGTATTTTGTGGCTACGTCAAATTCCAATGGAGAGGCTGCACCCTTATGTATCCATCCTGTGTTTGTGAAATGGTCAGCATTTAAACCAGCCAGGAACTGCGCTTCATAGCGGAATCGACCACTACGTCCCCAAAAACTCACACCCGTTTGATGCCATGTGGATGGAAGGATTGTGTTTTCTCCTTCAGGACGATAGACGGTGAAAAAATTCAAAGGCTCATGGTAAGCATTGTTCAAACCAACAGGAACGACGATGTGTCCCATACGAATATTAGCAGTCTTGGAGAAACTCTTCTGAATCCAGAATTGTTCAAGTTCCACTTCTCCACCCTTTTCCGTTTCTTGTTCCCATTCGCCTCCTTCTTCATCTTCTTTTTCGTAAGAAACACCTGTGCCACCATGCTCAAACTCCACTTCTGTGCCCATTGACCATCCTTTTCCGAAGTCGTAGCCTAAATAGACGACTACATGAGGGATGTCGAATCGCCCATGACTTGGATCATTCTTGTGGTCTTCTGGAGCACTGTAACGGCTAACATGGTCGCTGAAGAAATTGCGTGACAAGGCTACTTCGCCATATCCACCTACACTGAATCGGTTGCCTTTCACATGCTGCATCACACTATCAGCAGTCACCTCCTGTGCTGCTGTATTCATCGTGTAGCACAAACTTGCAATGCAAACACTAAATGATAAAATTGCTGTTTTCATTATTATTTTACAATCTTTACCTAAATTCGGATGCAAAGTTAGGACTTTTTAACGTCCCTTTGCAATACTCAAATAGGGGTATTTTCAGTTTTCGACAGCGTGATTTACGTTATTGAGAAGTGTATTGCAGAGTATTTAGAAGGACTATTGAATCAAAATTATTAACAAAAGATGTGCAATTCGCTTTAATTTGCTAACTTTGCATGGATTTTGAGCTTCAAAGCAAAAATTAGAAAATAACAAATTATAAGAAACAGTGATTACAAAGAATCTCCACATACAGGAACTTGGTGCTTGCTTGCAGTTGTCGGTTTTTTCGTTGGGTTCAGATGCGGTGGAAGAAGCTCATGCTTTCATTACCATTGATGCTGACAACGATTCTTTCGAAGCACAGGCGAAAAGAATTGATGCTGCACAAGAGATGCTTTTTCAACTTCCAGAATTGGAAGGAGCTAATCCTATTTTCAAACGTTATTTCCTCACTGATGCCACTAATCAAGTACCATATTTGAGAGAGGAAAAGCATTGCACCATCTCTTACATTCAGCAACCTCCACTTAATGGTTCGAAGATTGCAGTTTGGATTTATTTACAAAAAGGTACGCGCGTAAGCATGGAGGATGGTACTCTCATCAGTGAGCACAACGGCTACCGCCATCTATGGACGATGGGAATGCAAAAGGCTGAGGGCAGCTCATACGAACAAACTCTGAAATTATTGAACTCATACGAGGATAAACTCGATGATTTAGGTGCAACGCTTGCCGAGAATTGTATTCGCACTTGGTTCTTTGTCCGTGATGTAGATACGCAGTATGCTGGAATGGTTCGTGCTCGTCGTGACAATTTCTTGGAACAAGGTCTTACGAAGAATACTCACTTTATTGCTTCCACAGGAATTGGCGGCAATCCTTCCCATCCTCAATCTATCATCCAAATGGGAGCATACGCCCTTACGGGTTTTGAGCCTGAACAGCAGAAATATCTTTATGCTCCTACACACTTGAATCCTACTTACGAATATGGTGTGACGTTCGAACGTGGAACGTGTATTCATTATGGCGACCGCTCACAAGTCTATATCTCAGGTACTGCATCTATCAACAACAAAGGCGAAGTGATGTATGAAGGAGATATCGTGAAACAGACGCATCGCATGTGGGAAAATGTGGAAACGCTTCTGGCTGAAGCTGATGCCACATTCGATGATGTGATGCAGATAATTGTTTACTTACGCGATTTGGCAGATGTTTCACTTGTTAAGAGCCTATTTGACAAGAAATTCCCTCACATACCTTATATTATAACTTTAGCACCAGTGTGCCGTCCAACTTGGCTCGTTGAGATGGAATGTATTGCTGTGAAAGAAGAACATCATCCCGAATTTAGAGATTTCTAATTTAGAATTCTCAAATCATACATAGAGGTACATAGAGCAAATGCTTTATGTACCTCTTACTTGTAGATAGGTTTTGAAATCATTCCACTCGTTCTAAATCGATGAAAGAGTATGGAACGGAATGTTTTTCATCTGCATCATGGTCTTCGCGAAACGATTCTTTCCAATCGGTTTTTTCAAAAGAAGGAAAAAATGTGTCTGCCAAAGCAGGAGTATCATCTATAAAAGTGAGACAAAGCCTATCAGCAATGTCTATAGCTTCTTCATACACACTTGCCCCTCCTATAATATAGACTTCGCGAGAATGTGCATCGCCTTGTTCATATTTTTGTTGGCAATCGAAGATCGCTTCTTGAAGAGTTTTAAAAGCATCAGCTCCAGGAAATTGGCGCATATTTGCTTGAGATGAAAGAACAATGTTTCGACGATTAGGGAGAGCACCTTTTGGCAAAGACTCAAATGTGCGACGCCCCATGATAATGGTATTTCCTGTAGTCAGTTCCTTAAAACGCTTTAAGTCGTTGGGTAAATGATAAATCAGTTGATTATCATATCCTATTGCGTTGTTTTTCGCAACTGCTGCTATGATTGATATACGCATAATTGTAAAAAGATAAAAACTGAATTTCTTTCTAAACAGATACAACTCCCTTGATATGCTCCCAAGGGTCATATCCTTCGAGATGAAAATCTTCATATTTGAAATCAAATATGCTTTTCACATCGGGATTGATCATCATTCGTGGTAGCGTTCTCGGCTCGCGCGTAAGTTGAAGTTTCACTTGTTCAATATGGTTGAGATAAATATGAGTGTCACCTGTTGTATAAACGAAATCTCCAGGCTGAAGATTACATACTTGTGCTACCATCATTGTCAGTAATGAATAGCTGGCAATGTTGAAGGGCACTCCGAGGAATGTGTCAGCACTGCGCTGATATAGTTGACAACTAAGCTTCCCGTCTGCAACATAAAACTGGAAAAGGATATGACATGGAGGAAGATTCATGTTGTCGATGTCAGCCACATTCCATGCAGAAACAATCATCCTTCGCGAATCAGGATTATTCTTGATTTGATCTATCACTTGAGTAATCTGGTCGATATGTCCACCATTATAATCAGGCCAAGAACGCCATTGGTAACCGTATATGTGTCCGAGATTACCATCAGAATCAGCCCATTCGTTCCAAATCCGCACACCATGTTCCTGAAGGTAATGAGCATTTGTGTCTCCTTTGAGGAACCATAGAAGTTCGTAAATGATAGATTTTAGATGTAGCTTTTTGGTTGTTAGGAGTGGAAATCCATCCTGTAGATGGAATCGCATTTGATTGCCAAACACAGAAATTGTGCCTGTACCAGTTCGGTCTTTTTTTTCCACACCTTCAGATAGTATTCTGTTGAGTAGGTCAAGATACTGTTTCATAACAATTTAGATTAAAAAAGGATGAGCAAAACTTTGCCCATCCTCCTTATTAATTAAGCCAAAGGCTGATTCCTAATTTGTCTGCTTGTTGGCAGAATATACAATCTTCAGTGCGTAAGCCTTACGTAGAATCTGCTTCACGTCGGTAATGATACCCATTGGTGTTTGGTGATCGACCTTCAGTGATACAGTATAGAAAGGCTTATCTACTTCTGCAAGACCATTACGCTCAGTCATGACAAAGTCATAAACTTCTGATGCTTCAGCAATCTTGTCGTTCAGCTGGATACGTGAACCAGAACCATATTTACCTCTATTCTGCTCATTTGGCTGACCAATATAGATGAAAGATGTACAAGACTTACGTGCAAGCTTTTCGAGCTGAGTACCAACAGGTCTGTCAAACTTCACCATGAGTGTTACTTCACGCATTGTTGTAACCATCATGAAGAAGAACAGAATACTGAAGATCAAGTCTGGAAGTGATGACGTGTTCATTTCAGGCATTTCACGTCCGCCGCCTTTA
>OCVV011187893.1_pt1 | contig 17542 bp, 16 predicted proteins | sample 1539721 | NCBI WGS metagenome assembly OCVV01 (sample SAMN02144230, study PRJEB22623) | gut metagenome | biome: sheep rumen | host: Ovis aries | place: New Zealand | reverse complement strand
AATTTTGACAACAAAAAAATCTGTGTTAGTGTGGGCACATAAGCCAGCAATGACGTTGGCTGTCACATAATAAGGATTTATGACATGAAATTTAACGCTAACACTATCGCTTTCGCCATCATGTTTGCCGTCGCCGCATTCGTGCTGTTTACACAGACTGGATTCGATGTTGCACTCTCAATCATCTCGGTCTGCTTAGACACGCTTTTTGAGACTGTCAAAAAAATTTAACGCATGTGTCAATTTTTTTATTGACAACTAGACTATCGTGTGCTAAGTAATACGCATAAAGCAGTTGCAATGTCGCAACTGCACAGCTAACGGAGGCTAACATGGCACGCTTAACAAAAGAACAAAACAGCAAATTCAATCAGCTTCTCGAAGTTGTCAAATCACAAACAGCAGCATTTAAGGTCAACTATCTTGATCTTGTAAAATCAAATGCTGACTATGCATTTGACAGACTTCCTGACAAAATATCTGCATCACAAGCAAAGATTAAGGCATTAAAGAAAAGCATCCAAAATTGCTGCAAAGAAAAAAGGGATACATGCGGTCGTCTAAATTCTGCTGATCTTGATGCTTACATTGCTCAAACAAATCCAATGCGAAAAGATGTTGAAAAACTTGAGAGATTTACTCGTCAATCAAAAAATTTCTTAAAGATGGGCAAGGAAAAATTTATTGAGACTATGCTCGAAGAAGCTGAACAAGCGTTTGATAGCAAAGTTTTTGCTCTTGCAGATAAACTCAACAAGAAGGGTTTTTCTACTAATTGCAAGTTCTCTTACATCTCAAGAGATCCAAAACTGTTCGACACCATAATCACATCAGGTTTAAACAAAGTTCATGCTAGGTCAATACTAGCTGCTGCCGATAGCGAATACATGGTTGCTCATTTCAGATTCATCATTACAAACGCAAAGTGATGATAAACTAACACAAATACACGGCTGATTGCAATGTCGCAGTCAGCCAACAAAAGGAGACATAGAGATGTTTGCCAAATCAATTGCCGAAGTAAAAAAAGAGCTAAACCTAAAGACAGTGCGTGTAGAATGGAACGATCCTTTTCCTGCAAAAGAGTTATTGAACGTAAATAAATCAGACAACATTTTGCATCCACGTCTTGAGGCTTTCTGCGAACAGATGATTCAGCATGGACTTGACCGAAGCAAAGTAACGCGTAAAGACCTCGTTAAACTTTGCGCGCTTGCAGATGCAAATGATCTGATCATGGCTTACATTGTGACAGAACCAACAGCAATAGAGATCTTCTGCCATGAAAAGGTCAGGACTGATGCTTATTTGGCAGAGTTTAAACCGCTCATGGCTCGCAGACTTTTCTTCAACATGTTCCAATCGTTGAGAAACGTTAAGGATGTCAACGATGATTTTTCGCTATCGCAGTATTATCAACTTGCAAGCCCTAATCTACCATTTGGTTATGATTCCTATATCAAAAAGATTGACAACGATTATATTCTTGTATCGTATCGACATGATGTGCTGCCACCAATACACAGAATCGTTAAAGTGACAAAACGTGGATTCGAGTCATTCACGCCAGAGGTATCATTTAATCCAGAAGTCTTTGACTCAATAACGATGAAATTTGATGGCAAGACTTATACTGGTGATTCGTTGAGAACACTTTGGGACGGAACGGAGAGAGAAAGCAAAGATGATGAGAGAACACTTTGCTACACATACAAGAACGAATTTTATATCTTGGACTCAGAAAAAGCGACTGTTCAAGTCCAATCACTCACAAGCGATCATTCGTTCGACGACTTTTTTGATGATTTAGACCATTTCAGGAAAACAGCAAAGATAGACATCATCCTTGAAGTCAGCAGGAATGACAAAAGAGCGCTGTTACTCAGTAACGCTTGCATTTGGTTCGTCGATGATTGCTCTTTTGTAAATCTTCTGTCTCTCGAAGGGCTAAAAACATTAAATACGGAACTTTTCACAATGTCATCCAAAGAAAAAGGAATTGTCATCTCACGAGATAATAACGGAATTGAATTAGTGCCCAGCACAATATTCGAGAATCTAATTTATCGCATGATGTGAAACATGAAAACAGTCAAAGAAATAGCCAGCCTTCATACTGGCTAAACTCGCATAAAGTCTTTGCAAAAAAAGCAAAATCGTGTTAGCTTAACAAAGATGCTCGTTGTTGGACAGCGAACTAACCTACGATGACACATGGAGTGTATCAATGCTCATTGACACAAAGATCGTCAAACGTCTCAATTTCCCGTTCTGCAAAAATAATGCAATTTACCTGCTAGTCGATTACATGGAACGGCACACAGAAATCCAGTTCTTGCAGCAGCGCATTCCATCGCTCATTGAATTTATGGAATGGCAATTTGCACATGATTGTCGGATTTTAGATCAAGACAGCATGAATGAGTATATCGCACATTTATATGCGAAAAAACCATTTAACACTGCCGAATCTGTATGTTCGTATGTTAAATCTTTTTGCAAGTACCTAGTAGATGAGGGGTTCTGCGGATTCGTTAGCTTCTCAGCAAAACCTCGGAAGTCATCACAAACACAAGATACTGCCGATGCAGAAGAATGTTCTGACGTTGGCGAAAATGCAGAAGAACAGCAAAAACGTAGGCGTGGCAGACCTAAAAAATCACAAGAAACATGCAACGAATGCGAATCGAATGAAGACACATCCTGTGACAGCGATCAACCAAAGCGCAAGCGCGGGCGTCCTCGAAAGTCTGAACAACAACAAACTCAAGATGAGTCTGTGAATACAGATGCAGAAGAAAACTGTGAATCTGAATCTGATAACGCAGAACAGCAAAAACGCAGGCGTGGACGGCCTCGAAAAGAACAATCACAGCAATGTGATGTTGAAAATCAGCAGGCAGAAGCAACAACAGAAGATAGTGATGCCAAAGCCGAAGAACAGCCAAAAAAGCGCCGTGGCAGACCTCGCAAAGATCAGCAGCAGACTACACAAGACACAGCAGAAAATTGCAATACAGATGATTCTGCGTCAAAAGAAAGCACAAAAAAACGTCGTGGGCGTCCACCAAAGGGAACAAGCTCACAGCCGAAATTAAAGCGAGTGACCAACTATTACGATGCACTCGGTGTCACCCCAGATGCTGACATATCCGAGATCAAAAAAGCATATCGAAAGCTCGCGATGGAAATGCACCCAGACTTACACAAGGATGATCCTGATGCAGAAAAGCGCATCACGTCGCTTAATGTAATCATGGCTGTGCTTAAAGATGAGGTAGAGCGAATGGTTTACGACGTTGCCATGGGCTTCCTTGAATATGATGAGCGCATGGAGAATGTGACATACAAAGAAATTAAGTGGTACACAAAGCGTCATTACACCGTCTGGATGTGAGAGAAAAAAATCATGAAAATATCAGTAAAAAATTATGGAATTGTTCGCAAAGCGAACATCGAATTTCTGTCAGGATTAAACGTTATTCGCGGCGAAAGTGGTTCTGGCAAATCCACTGTTTTACGAGGCATTGAAGGTGCAATCTTTAATACTTCTGGTGATGCTGTCATTACTCAGGGCGAGAACGCAGCAGAAATAAATATTGAGTATGGTGGACATGAACTAAAGCGTATACGCAATATTAAATCTTCGTTCAAAACTCTCTATCAGGTTGACGGCGACACAATACAGAAAGTCGGGCAAACGCCTGTGCAAAAGGTTTTAGATGCCTTTGGTATAAAAGAGATTAAAGCTGGCGGCGTATCAATACGTCCAAATTTTTTGCCACAATTTGCAAAGCCTTTTCTCATTGATGAATCGCCATCTAAGATTTTTGAATTTCTTACTGTGACTCAGAATGCAGTTAATCTAAAAGACGTGGAATCTGCAATCACTGATGATTTAAAGGAATTGCAGACACAGCGCAAATCAAAAGAAGAAACAGTCAATTCGCTCAAAAAAATGATATTGACATCTTCACAAATTCTTGAACATGAAAAAGAAATAGCTGATTTGAGCGAAACACTTAATAAATTCAATAAAAAAGAAGAATGTATTTCTAATCTTGAAACATTACTAAATAAAATAACAGAAAAGCAAAATGCTGTCGAAGTAATGTCAAAGAAAATAAATGCACTTGAAACGACGCTTTCGGATATTGAAAAATTAAATTTCAATTATGAATTATTAGATGAATACTTGAGAAAAATATCATCGCTTGACTTAACAATAAGAAAAATTGAGTCTTTGCAATCGCAGGCCGATAATATTAACATTGTTTTAGAACAAACAAAGAACGTCTGTATCTCGGATGCAGACAAATCAAGAATTTCTGAATTGATTGAAAAGCACAACACGCTCGAACAGTGCTTAAATAATATCGAACAAAAGCAACTTGCTTTTAACAATATAGATGACGAAGGCAAAACACTAAAAAAAGAAAAGCTAAAACTTGAAAAAGACATCAAAGCTTTCTATACAGAAAACATCCCTATTGTTATTATGAATACAAACGATGAACTTTGTGAATCACTGAATGTCACAAAGAATACTGTTGTAGAAGTTCTTAATACAAAGTGGATTGCTGAATAATAATATATCTGCTTGATCTAAAAAAAGAATTGTTGTATTGAAAACAAGCATCTAAAAAGCCAGAAGGTGTCTGGCTTATTTTGTATCGGAGCAAACAATGGATAAAGAAAAAGCAGCCGTCACCAATAGTGACAATGTGGAAGTCAAAAAGCCTAAAGCAAAAGCACAACAAAAAACAATAGATTCTCTTACAGAACAACAAAAGTTGAGCTGTAAAAAGTTTGTCGGACACTATCTTGAATTATTTCCTATTACTGGCAGTGAACTTACAGCCAACGAAATAAAAAAGATTGAAAAATTATTAGACTGGAAAAATCTTACATTCGATGATATGCGCGGCAAAGTGATGACGCTGGTCGGAAAAAACGATGCAGTCAAATCTTGCTTTGTTTATATACTAAAGAAATTACCATTCCTTAGTTCAGCAAGATATGTTTCGCTTTATGATATACTCGATATTCAATTTGGAAAGCATCCTAAATATACATCAATAAGAGAAGTCCGAGCGCCAATAATCCTTATTTATGTAGAGAATGTAACAAATAGACTTAAAGATGAATATTTGTTACGAGCAATTGATTTCTGGTGCAAAAAGGGATCAACTGTCTGGATATACTTCAAGGGTTTGTCTAGCGTTGAATGGACAAGCAATTTTCCAAAGACAAGAGAATTTGCAGTGTCAAACAGACTTACATCACAAGATCTGATAGCGACAGCGAAAGCAAAAACAATAGCAACAACAACAAAATCCACACAAGAACACACAGAAGAACAATAAGGGTTATATCATGGACAACATGCTTTTTTGGAAGATCCTAAAATCATTATTTGATTCTGACAGCGCCGATATAAAAAAGAAAATTGATTTAATGCTGTCTTGGGATCGCGGTGTCATATACAATGACAACTGGGTAAAAATGCTTAAATATTGTTCTACCACGTTTGATACTACTGGCAGAACACCTACGCAGCAAGTCTTTGTTTCAAAGTTTCCAGAAACAGACTGGTTTTTTAGCAACGCCGAATGTGTGTCTGATTCTGCGTCTATTTCGCAGTTAATAAGACTATTTGAAGAAACGTGTCACAATCTTATTGCATCAAAAAAAGTTCAAGAATACGCCAATTCTGTTGCCGTAAACGGCATGACTTTCGATGGTCTGAACGAACTCAAGAAATACGCGAAACAAAGCACCGAAAAAGTAAGAGAATTGACACGCGAAGAAGAATATGATCTTCGCATAATGAATCGGTCTAACATGAAGACTGGCATCTCTGAAATTGATGAGCTTGTGTCAATTCCTAAAGGTGCTGTCGTGACTGTCGCTGGATTTACTGGCTCATTTAAATGCGTTGCCGCAGACACAAGAATAAACACGAATCGTGGATTAATGACAATTGAAAGCATAGTAAATGATCCAGAACCTAAATCTATCAAAGTGCTTTCTGAAATTGGTTATAAAAATGTTTATAGCGTTCACAACGACGGATTTAAGCCAAGCATAAAAGTTTATATCGGCGGTCGAAAAGTTGAGACATCACCCGTTCACAGATTTAGAGTTCTTCGGCATGGTAAACCAAGCTGGATAACTGCGACAGAACTTGCACTGACAGATAAAGTGCTGATAAAACGAGAGTGGATAAAGAAAGATTATAACGAATACCATAATATTACTTATTATCAGTACAAGCAGATGATGCTTGAAAAATTTAATAATGACATCACAAATGAAATCTTGGACAAAAAATGGGCGGTGATGCCTTATTCAAAAGACATCTATAAAGACAGAATTAAAACTTCTGTAATGGAAAGCTATAAAGATGGTTGCCAACTTAAAGTAAATGACAAAAGTGCTACAATTCCAAGTTACATTTTTAGCGCAACTCCCGATGCACAAGTTGCATTTGTTCATGGATTGATTCAAACAAGTGGAACACTATCATGTAGTGACAAGCATATTGGCTTAACTTCAACAAATTATGATTTATTAAACGACCTAGCGTCATTATTGCTAAGTCTGGAAACACTTGTTGTCATTATTGAAATTGAAGAAAATAAATGGAGACTTGCAACAGAAAATCTTTATGCGCGATACGATCTTCAACGCGTAACAATGTTTAAAGATCCTGAGACTGGCATTATAAAAAGAATGTTTCCACGACGTGAAACAGATAAACGAATCAATAAATTAGAAAAACAAATAGGAATATACAAACAAGGCCGCGTTCATGCTGATGAAGAATTAAGGTATCACTTAAATATCCAGCGCGTAACAAAAATCGAAGCGAACAAAAACGGTGTTAATCTATATGATTTAAGTATATCTGAACATCCATCTTACATTGCAAATGGATGCGTCACACACAACACAACGACAACAGCAAATATCGTTTATCGAAATGTTTATGAATATGGATATAACTTTGCTTATATCTCACTCGAAATCACACGGCTTGAGTTGTTACTTGGTTTCTGGTGTTTGCATTCACTAAATGAGAAATTTGATAAATCAATGCGATTAAATACACGCGATGTGCGAAATGGCACACTGACAGAAGAACAAAAGCGATATTTATTCGATGTTATTGTTCCTGACTTTGAAAATAATTCAAAAGGAAAATTAAAAATTATTGACGAAGGAGATTTTCACAATTTTTCAGAGGGCGAAATTATACAAAAACTCGAAGAAATAGATGATGAATTTGACAGGAAACTTGACGGCGTTGTCTTAGACCATGCCAATCTTTGTAAGTTTTACGAGAAATCAAGTGATAACGTTGGTGAAGCCACAAACAGATTCGTTTCACTTTTCCGCCGCCTATCTAATGCTTTCAGACTTGATCCTGAGACTGGCAACATGCGAGGATTAACAACTATTCTGCTTGCACAAACAAACAGAATGGGATGGCATGAAGCTGCAAAAAAAGGTGGAGCTTATGATTTGTCTGCACTTGCAGAAGCTAATGAGTTGGAGCGTTGTTCTTCTGTCGTTATGACTGTTTTCCATGACAAAAATTCAAGCAAACTAAATGAGCTAAAGGTTTGCTTGCTCAAAAACAGATATGGTGCTGCTCACGAAGAACCAATCATTACTTCTGTTATCCCAGAGCATTATTATGTCGGCGACAATTTAGATGGCTATGAATATAATGATAATGATGTATTCTCTACGGACAATGAAATATTAAATCAAATGGGAAATGATTTCTATAAAGAGGATGACGTTTATGAAATTCCTTATTGATTTAATTATAATTTTATTATAAAAAATCTTTTCGTGTCTAAGACACGATAATATACAATTTTTGCACATAGGAGCTAATTATTATGGCAAAAAAGAAAACCGAACAAACTGCAAAAGAGCAGACAACAAACAACACAGAAGCTACTGATTTTTCGTCAATCTACAAACAATTCAAAAAGAATACGATTGATCCTGCATCAAGAAAATATTTAACAACTGGTCATTCTGTTATTGATGCTTTGTTGTCTGAAGGTAAAGGATTACCACAAGGATGTTATATTGAATTGTCGTCCAGTTCTGGTTGTGGAAAATGTGTAACTGGTGATTCTATAGTTTTTGTCGATGGACAATTTAAACGAATTGAAGATGATATTGAACATGTCGGCTTCACAGAATCAAACGAAAAAGAAATGATAATGTCACGTCATGGCGCTATTCATTTCTCACATCGTTACAAAGAACATGTCAGCAGTGTTGTCACAATTTCAGATGTACACGGAAATAAAATAACATGTACGCCTATTCATCCGCTTCTTGTCAAACGTGATGATGGTCAAAAAGAGTGGGTGAAAGCTCAAGATATAAAGCTAAAAGACAAAGTTATAATGGCTACACCCTATGTGCGTCAAAAAGAAATAAAGAAAACAAAAGAAACATTGCTGTCTTATCTTGAGGGATATGATCTCTTAAAGTCAAAGCAGTATTGGAAATATGGATTCATGCTTGACATATCACAACAAAACTTAGATGTGATTTGTGCAGAGCTTGAATCTTATGGAATTACAAAGAGCGACAATTGGGGTGAATACGAATACACAGAACGAAATCTTGATCAATATAAACTTTATGTACACCAAAAAGATGGTAAAGAAGATAAAGTTTACGTTCGCATTGACCTCGACGATGCCGCACTTCAAAAGCATGTTCACTGCGTTACAAAAGATGAGGACAAAAAATGCTTTTATCGCAGCATGGAGTTAGAGGAACTTATTGCAAAGATAGCAGGTATTGTTGATTCTGTTGGCAATATTACATTCAACTCTAAAGAAGTTATCAATAAAAAGATTTCATTGTTTGCCACTGAGAAACAAGATATTTGCGACATACAGGCAATGCTCGCAATATTGGGTATTGTCGGCCATCAAAGCATTGTAAATAATTGCAAATATCCACACTGTTTAAATCTTACACTAACAAGCAGTGTTATACTTGCTAATCTTATAGAACCATATATCATTATTAAAAAAAATGATCTTAGAACTTTCATTGAAGAAACAAAAAACGAACAGCTTTATATGACAAATCATTTGAAAGTATCTGAGATTTGTACAGAAGCACGCGATTGTTTCGTCTATGATTATTCTATTCCTGACAGCCATGAATTTCTCGTTAATGGTATTGTCTCTCACAACACGACACTTGTTTTGGACATAGCAAAACATATATGCGAACAAGGTTATAAATGTGCATATATTGACACTGAGACAGCACTTTCAGAAAATCTATTAGGCAAGATGGGGTTAATGCCTTATTATGATGATTTGTTCTGGGTATTCAATCCAACAACATTTAATGCTGTTGGCTCATATCTTGACACTCTCGTAAAAGACCCTGCAATCAAACTTATAGTAGTTGATTCTGTAACTGCTTTAACACCAGACGAACTTACTCAAGAAGGCAAGCTGATTTCAGATGGTCAAATCGGCATCCAGTCACGATATACTGGAAACCTACTAAAGCGTTATCGTGAACGTATAAACAACAATGAAAAAATTGTTGTGTTTATCAATCAAATGAGAACGAAAATTCCAACTGGATATGGACATGCGTATGATGCACCAGCAGGCGGAAATGCTCAACAATTCACAATGGATATTCGCTTGCTAATGAAATGTATTGAAACGATCAAAGCACCAGACGGGCATCAAATAGGTGCAATCAATAAAATTTGGGCAATTAAAAATCGCTATGGTGAACCTTTTAAAGAATATAACGTCAAACTTATGTTTGGTAAAGGCGTCGATGAATTGCGAGAATATGCCCAATGGCTTATTGATAACGGTGTCGCAGAAAAAAGAGGTGGCGGCAATTATACAGTCATGTGGGAAGGCAAAGAAATTAAATTTAAAGGACAGCCAGCATACGAAGATTGGATTGCTGATAATGCAGACGAAATCAAAGCATTCATTGATAAGAATGGTGGCTTAGTTCCACTGCCTGACGATGGACTCACAGACGAACCAGAAGCCGATACCGATGAGGTAAACTTCTAAACCTAGCGCACAAGGTTGTGCGCATTAAAAGATAATGCAAAAGCACAATTCTGAGTTTTATCTCAAGATGCTCAAACCTATATACAAAGGAACAAACACAATGGCAGAAGAAAAAAAGTACCCAGAAAAGGCAGCAACCCTCGCAGACGGTCACTATTCAGCAGTTCTTAAACGTGTTTCTCGATATGATCTAAAAGATGGTCGTGGATGGTTTATGAATTTCAGACTGGATATTGATGGTCAAGAATTCGAACATGGTCAATTCGTTTCGGAAAAAACAGAATTTATTTTATATAATAATTTCTTAATCCCACTTGGTTGTTATGCAAGCCAAAAGGGTATTGACGAGGCGCTGGCTATCAAAGATTTATATGTCGAATTTGACAAAGAAATGAGAGGGCAATATGCAAATATAAAAATGACACCACTTTTTGAGTGCAAAAATAATGCACCTGTTGGGTCAAAAAACACTTGTCTTGAGCCTCAACCTGCGGTAGAAGAAAATAATGATGATTTCGATGACATTCCATATTAAGGTTTTGTCGAAAATCTAAAAAGCTAATATAGCAGGTGGCAAACACCACCTGCCAAAAACATACAGCAACCAATTACCTTATAACGAACGGAGATAATTATGCAGACATCACAAGAAGTTTCAAATCTTTTCAAGGCTTTGTGCGAATGTAAAAAAGATTTCGTACCACTGTCAAAAAACAAAAAAGGGTATGGATATAATTATACACCGTTAGATTCTGTCATTGATATGCTTAACACTGTTTTGCCAAAGCATGGAATCAATTTTGTGCAGTTTCCTTCTACTATTGGAGATAATTATGCACTAACGACAAGAATATTCCATGAGTCTGGTGAATGGATGGAAGATACTATCATATTCAACATGACTGAAATATCCAAAGCGAACGATACACAAAAACTAGGCGCATCCATTACATATTTTCGTCGATATGCTTTGAGCGCAATATTTGGAATCGCATCCGATGAGGATATTGATGGCAATATAGAAATGAATATTGCATCAAAACAAAGTCAGAGTCAAACACAGCCGCAGCGAAAGACTTTCAACGAAAGCAAACCACAACCTCAACCACAACCTCAACAACAGTCTAAATCTGCACCGCAACCAGTATCGACTACAAATCATGAGAAGCAATCAGAACCACCGAAGCCGCAACCTCAACAGCAGCAACAACAAGAACAAACTTCTGCCAACATCTTTACAAACGAGTATAACGGCATTCCACTTGTCGATGATGAAAACATAAATGCAGAAATTAAGAAACTTGTAGATGAGGTCTATTTAGAAAAGCAAGTTATAAACGATAATACAAAAAATTGGATTCTCAAAAAGAAAGCTGAAAATACAAAAGACTTTTCAACAAAAGAAGCATACCTTACTTTCTTAAAGAGAATAAGCAATGCAAATAAAAAGAAAATCGTTGATAGCTCTGTCAAAGAAGAAAACTAAACAACAAAAATAATAATAACTTAGCCATGGAATTATATATTCCATGGCTTATCGTGTTTGATATTGGAGAAACAAAACATGCGTCAAGCAACACTAAAACAAGTGCAACTATTGGAAAAAATTGAATCATCATGCGGTGTTAAATATACTGGCACAAAATGGGTTCTCGAAGAAGTGTCTGCATATTTAGATGCTCACATGAAGAAAAAAGAAAACAGCAATAGCGATAAAGCCGATAACACACAGCGACAAGGAGGTCAAAAACATCCAATTACAGACAAACAAAAACAGTACATTAAGGTGCTGGAAAATAAAACAGGCGTATTCTTCAATGGTAAAACATTTGAAGATGCAAAGGCTTATATTGAAAAGAATCGTGGACAGTAATTTCTTTGGTGTGTGACTAACAAACAATTTAGGAGTTAAACATGGACGAAGTAACCGCTTTGACAACCGTAAACGACAGCCCCTTTATCTTTGATCTGCATTCTGCTTTCAGACCAAGAACGACAGCTAAGTGCCACAATCCTTATGGTCTAAAAAAAGATTATCGCACTTTTGCAAAAAAAGTTTCTGAAATGGTAGAATATCTGTCTGGCATTGAATTCATGCACTCAATTCCAGACCATGTAGAATCAAATGTCAGAACTTTCCTTGAGCAGACAGAAGAATTTACAGATATTCTTTCTACATCATTAAACGGCATACTTTGTTCTGATAGAGAAGAAATCGAAGAAGGCATCAGACACAAAGCCCGCAATATGAATGCAGAAAAGAAAAAAGAACTGGCAACAGCATTAAATACCGATGAAATTTTTGTTGAAGCACTATGCAATTCATTCAATAATATCATTGAAAAAATGAATAATTCAATGAATGAAATTGATGAGTGGCTTGACGAACAAAAGGTAACAAAACAAGTTCTTGACGGAATCATCAGCGAAATCAAAACAATTGCATCATTATCAATCGGAAATCATTGCGTGCTTTATAATCTTATTGCTGCAATGAGCAAATATAAGATGAATTACAAAGATGGCAAACTTGTCATTTGCTGCACTGGTTCTAAAAAAGATGAAAAAGTTTTTGAAAAAGTGTAGTTGGCTATCACAATGAGCAATAATTCAGCCCGCAAAATTGCGGGCTTTTTTTTGTCAATTATATTAACAAAATTTCTAATTTTACTAAGAGCATCAATAATTAACAACAATAAAAAAATTGAAACAAACATATCTATAGAAGTGTGATTATTCAGTTAGCCACAAAAGTGGCTTTTATTTTTTATATTAAATTCAATCAAACAAAGAGGTAAATAGATGATAGATTCATATACAGCGACTTGTGTATTAGTTGGATTCTTGATAATATTTGGTATTATACTTCCAATATTCGACAAACTGCCAAAAATAAAAGATTTCATAAGTTTAAGATGGACTATCATCGTTATTTACTCAGCAATGTGTATAGGAGTTATCCTTGATTTCAATCATTTGGATACATCAGTGCGTTTTGCAGTGGTTGTTGGCGGCATTGTGCTTTCTGCTATTTTTCTTTTGGTCAGATCGTTAGAAAAAGCCGCAGTCAATAAATGGAAATACCCTCGTATTCGTGGTACTATAAAACGTGGTGATACTCAAGCCGAAATTTCATTGGCAGAAAAAAGCCAAATCGGTATTTCTCCAGCAGAGAAAATCGAAATCAAAAATAAAAATGAAGAATACGAACGAAAACATGAAGAAAGTATGAAAGAGTTATCTAAGTTTGTATTATCTCAAGATCAGTCTGGTATTGATTTTGATGAAAAGATGAATCAGGCAATGTCTATTGGCATTGTTAAACAACAACAAAAGAAATAGAAAATATTTCGTTTTCTATGTTTTATTTTTTTTAGGAGTAATTTATTATGGCTACACCAAATTTAGCTTTATTGATCTTATCAGGTCTTGCAATCGTTCTCGCAGTTGTTATTCCATTATTGAATGCCATTCCTAAACTTTCAAGTCTCATTTCAATGAGATGGACTTGTATTGCTGTTGTATTGCTAATTATGGTAGGGGTTGTTGTTGATTTTGAGCCTCTAGCAGACAGTACACGCGATATAGCATTGACTGGTGGATTTGTAATTGTTGGAGCTTATCTTTTGTTTAGAACAGTTGAAAAGATAATGGCGAATGGATGGCTTTCAAATGTTAATGTCAAAGGGACGGTTTCTAAAGGTGATATCACAGCATCGGTAGAAGTGAAAAACGTTGATAAGCCGAAGGATGAGAAAAAAGAAGAGGCAGTTAAACAAGAACTAAAAGAATTAGCCGATCTTCCAGAATCACCAGAAGCAGATGAAAAAGGTTAATTTCTAGTAGCAGATTTATTATCCAACACTAACTATTGATGACATTTATTAACAGAATCAACTTTCTATCTATAATAAAAATGTGTGGCTAGGGTCGCGTCCGAAAAGTGGAAGTTATTCACCCACCTGCCACATACACACACAACAAAACGAATAAGTATGATAATAAGTATGAGAATAGATACAAATGATTATTGACAGCAAATATGCAAAAACATTTTATTCAGACATGCTTACGCGCAGTAAGTATGTCGAACTGTATGCTATCGCTGTCAAACTGAGAGACTTCCGTAATGAAGTTTCGCGGTTAGTAAATGATAATCTGTTATATTACTTGGATTTTAACAAGTTTAATTTTATAACAGAGATGCGTAAGCATTTCTCAAATAGAATATCAAGTTGCTTCGACAAACAGGCTTATGAGCGTGTTTATACTGATTATCAGAACAAATTCAATGCTATATTAAAAAACATTGAATTTAAGAAGATAACAATTAAATGTTTTGAATTATATAAACGTAATTCTAAAAAATATAAAAAAGGTGAGTTAAAACAGGTTATCATTGAGACTTCTCAAACAAATCTCACTGTATGCTTGTCTTATTTAGCACGTTATGGCAAAGAGAACACACTTGAATATCTGAAACAACGTATTGAGGAATTAACCAACTCTACTGACAAGAAAGAAATCAAGCGTAGAGAGCTATATCAGAATATATTGGATAAATGTGCTAAGTTTGGATTTTATAGATTGTTTAGACTTGCGTTATCACGTCGCAACAGAACAATAAAACATTATTCTAAACATCCCATAGAATATAAATCTTTAACATTCGGTGGCAGGACTCAAAAGAAAGTTATTGTTGAGTTTAACCACAATTATAATTCGGAAATAAATGCTTTCTTTAATTTGTCAGGATTTAGCACAGATAATTTCTATATACCTGTCAAGTACGCAAAAGACTATCATGGTAGAATAAAATCTTATAAGAAAAACAATCATCAGTATGAATATTTAATTAAATTTGATGAATATAGAAAGCAGGTAAACATTATATATGTAAAAGACGGTGAACGCTATATCCCAGAAGCAAAAGATGAGTTAATTGGCATAGACGTTAATTCTAAGCATAATTTATTATCTTTGTCTAATGGTGAATGCTATGATTTCGATAGAAAATTGCTTGAAGATTTCTGTGAATTATCTCTACATGTTGATAACCTAAAGTCTAAGAATAAAAACTATCAAATTGGCAAACGTAAACAGAGAAAACTAGATACACTGAAAAACAGGATAAACAAATATGAAGAAAATCTAATAGCACAAGTCTGCAAGCACTTATCAGAGCAAGGTTATCATCATGTCGTTATGGAAAATCTAACCAACTCCTTTGGTAAGTGCTTTGTGGATGATGAGAACGATGTCAACTATAATCGTAGAATAAAGTTTTTAGGATTATCGTCTATTAAGGACAAGTTTGAACATATAGGCAGAAAATATGACATTGCTGTGTCGCTGGTTCATCCACATTATACATCTAAAATGTGTCCTATATGTGGTTGCATAGATGATGATAATAGGAAAACACAAGAAGCATTCAAATGTGTTCAATGCGGACATGAGGCTAACGCCGACATAAATGCCGCAGTCAACATCAAGAATAGAGTAGGCATGACCGTGTTATGCCAGAAGCTCTTAAAACAAAGTGATAACGGTACTTATTTTCCTAAACCAATGAAACGTGGTAAGATCAAAGAGGTGCTGTTATTGTACCGTAACAATATTGTAAAAGATATAGAGAAGTCTAAATTATTAACTTCTGTTAATAATTGTTAGCTTTTAGGTTTCGGTGATGACGAGAAATCAAAAGAATAATTTTTTTTTGATTGATAATAATTATAAAGCCTAGCATAATTTCTAGGCTTTTTTTTTGTTTTTGTGTGAATAGAAATATGGAAACAAATATTATTCATAACGAAGATTGCATTACTGGATTATCAAAAATAGACAACGAATCAGTACATCTTATTCTGTCTGATATTCCTTATGGTATCGGTGTCGATGACTGGGATGTTTTGCACGATAACACTAATTCAGCTTATTTAGGAAGCTCACCAGCGCAAAAAAAGGCTGGTGCTATTTTTAAAAAACGCGGCAAACCATTGAATGGATGGTCGGAGGCGGATAAACAAATACCTGTGCAATATTATCAGTGGTGTTTGTCATGGACAAAGCAATGGTTTGACAAGTTAGTTCCATGCGGAAATGTGTTTATATTTGCTGGTAGACGGCTTGCTCATCGTTGCATTTGTGCAATGGAAGATAGCGGCTTTATCTTCAAAGATATGATTGCATGGAATAAATGCAAAGCACCGTTGAGAGCGCAGCATATAAGCGCTGTCTATGACCGTAGGAATGATAAAGAATCATCTGAATTATGGAATGGATGGCGTGTTGGCAATCTACGTCCTATATTTGAGCCTATACTGTGGTTTACAAAGCCATATCCAATTGGCACAACAATAGCTGATAACATTCTGAAATATAGTGTAGGAGCGTTTAACGAAACAGCATTAAAGAAATATGGATTCGATTGCAATAATGTTCTGTCAATCAAAGCAAACAGTTCTGATACAGGTTTGCATCCGACACAAAAGCCAGTTGAACTTATGAGGATATTGATAGATCTGACGACGGTTGAAAATCAGATCGTTTTAGACCCGTTCGCAGGCAGCGGAACTACTTTGTTAGCCGCAAAACAATTAAATAGACAATATATAGGTTTCGAGACTAACAAAGAGTATTATGATATTGCAAAACAACGATTAAGCATGGATTAGTGGTTGCCAGTCGATAACACCTTTTGCGTTTGTATTTAGCATTTCAGATGCACATTTAAAATCGTCAACACCATATTTAATTAGTGTTGTTACTGCATACAAAAAAGCCTCTGACTCATCCGATGTTATTGCATATTCACCAATGCGCGTTAGCTTATTGCCAAACATATCTTTTTTGTCTTTTTTGTTTTCTGGTAAATTATTGAAATATTTATAATCAGTCAAAAGAGACAAAACCTTTAAAGCAAGATTCTTTGAGTCTGTCTTGGTGTATTTTCCGCCATGAATTTTTCTTAGTATTGTTGGATGATAGGTGTGCAGAATCATAGTTTGAAATGTTTGAAAGATTGCACTGTCAAGACCATAGAGAGCGGGGGAGAACATCTGACCTGGGAACGGTTCTTCATGCACCAAAGAATCTACATCATGCTTTTTCATTTCCTGCTCAAGCTCGTACACAATCAGCGTTATTGATTGCTGCATCCCGAAAAAGCTTTTGTCTGGACATCCAATCTGAATCGGTCTTGTATAAATCGTTTTGTTATTCAAATCTACAATAGCTAATCCAGTGCTTGTAAAACTTGGATCGATTGATGCCAAAACCTTAATCTGCTTTTCTTTCTTTTCCATGTTCCATCCCTAAACAAACAAATCAAAATAATTATATTACAAATTTATTTGTTTAGATAGAAAAAAAAAGCCGCACAATGGCGGCTTTTCTATATTTTAGCATAACTGATATTACTTTGCAGCTTCGGCAGG
>OCVV011355938.1_pt1 | contig 17545 bp, 17 predicted proteins | sample 1539721 | NCBI WGS metagenome assembly OCVV01 (sample SAMN02144230, study PRJEB22623) | gut metagenome | biome: sheep rumen | host: Ovis aries | place: New Zealand | reverse complement strand
GGTATCGATGAAAAACTTTCTGATGACACGCTTGATGGAATGTGTTTCAGAACAAGAGTTTATCTTATTAATGGTATTCCGGATTATTCTATTATCAGTGAGGATGATGTTTATTCTGATTCTGGTTGGAATAAAACAGTAGAAAGACTTCAAACTCTTGGGCTAGATAGTTTAGTACCTCAAAAAAGAAACTCAGAAGTGCATTCAACTGGATTGAAAAGATGATTTCATATTTATTTTTATAAAAACTGTTAAAATTTTAAGTAATAATTTTTACAGTTTTTTTATTTTTAAATAGAGTTTGCAAAAAAGAAAAAATACGTTATAATTAAATTTAGAGTAGGAGGATTTTAATGGGTAATATATATGCTGGAATTGATTTAGGAACAGATACTATTAAAATTATAGTAGCTGAGAAAAAAAATGATAATTTTTTTGTGCTTGCTTCAGTAAGTAGTCCTTCAGAAGGAATTCAAAATGGTTTTGTCATTGATACAAAATCTGCTATTTCTAGTATAAAAAATGCCGTAAAACAAATAAATGATTCCTTGGGAATGAAAATTACAAAAGCAATTGCCTGTATTCCTCCGTCTAATTGCCAGATGAATATTGTTGTTGGTAGTAGTAATGTTATTGATTATAATGAAATTACAGGAATTGATGTTAGTAATGTGTTGTTATCTGCCATAAAAGGTCAAGACTTTTCTAAAAATGAACTAGTTACAGCAATGCCAATTAATTTTACTATTGATGATAAAAAAATTGTTACAGATCCCAAGGGGATGAAAGGAAGCCTATTAGAGACAAAAGTAGTTATTAGTACGGTGCCTAAGGAACCGTTATATCGTATTTTAGAAGTTTTAAAATTAAGTGGAATAGAAGTGGTAGATATTGTTTTTCCTTCAGTTGGTGACTATTATTCTATTAAAAATAGGAAATATGATGAATTGGTAGGAGCTATTATTAATATTGGTGAAGAGTCTACAACTATTTCTGTTTTTAATAAGGGAATTCAAATAAAAAATAGTATATTATCAGTTGGTAGTAATAATGTTGATAAAGATCTTACTTATGTGTTTAAATCAAAATTAAGTGAGTCTAGAAAGATTAAAGAGAATTTTGCAGTTGCTGATTATCAATATGCAGATGTAAATGATATTTATACTTTTTCAATTGATAAAGATACAAAGAAAACTGTTAATCAGGTTCATGTTTCTAAGGTGGTTGAGGCTAGAATTCGAGAAATTCTAAAACTTGCTAAAAATGAAATAAAAAACTTAACAAATAGAGAAATACGTTATATAATTATAACAGGTGGCTTGACCGAAATGTCTGCTTTTTCTTATTTAGTAGAGCAGGAATTTGGTTTTGTTGCAAAGATATGGAATATTACTACAATGGGAATTCGGCATAATAAATATAGTAGTTGTTATGGTGCTATTAAATATTTTGATGATAAATTGCTTTTAAGAGGAAAAAAATATAATATGTTTTCAACGGATGATATTACTACTATGTTGTCAATAAATTCTAATGTTCCAAAAGAAAATATAATTAATAGAGTGTTTGGGCACTTTTTTGATAATTAAGGAGGAAAAGGTATGATAGGCGGATTAGAAATGGATCAGCTAGCAAAGATTAAAGTCATTGGTCTTGGCGGTGGCGGAGGTAATGCTATTAATAGAATGGTTGAATCCGGTGTTAAAGGTGTTGAATTTATTGCGGCTAATACAGATTTGCAAGTTTTAAATTCTTCAAAGGCAGATGTTAAAATTCAAATAGGTGCTACGCTTACTGATGGATTAGGAGCAGGTGGGAAACCAGAAGTTGGAAAAGAATCTGCTGTGGAGTCTAAGAAAGAAATAGAGGATGCCTTGAGTGGAGCAGATATGGTTTTTATCACTTGTGGAATGGGTGGTGGAACTGGTACTGGTGCAGCTGCAATCGTTGCAGAAATTGCCCAAGGGCTTGGGGCTTTAACAGTTGCAATTGTTACGAAACCGTTTTCTTTTGAAGGAAAGAGAAGAATGGAAAATGCACTTCAAGGTATTGATGAATTAAAGAAACATGTGGATACTTTAATTGTTATTCCAAATGATCGGTTAAGAGAAATTATTGATAAATCCACTCCAATGCTAGAAGCATTTAAAGAAGTTGATAATGTTTTACGTAGAGGTGTTCAATCTATTTCTGATTTGATTGCTGTTGTTGGACTTGTTAACTTGGATTTTGCTGACGTTAAAGCGGTTATGGAGAAGAGTGGACGTGCCATTATTGGTATTGGAATTGGTATGGGTGAAGATAGAGCACTAGAGGCTGCTAAACAAGCAGTTTCATCCCCATTGTTAGAAACTTCTATTGAAGGGGCTACGGATGCTATTATTAATATTACTGGTGGTTTGAATTTGACTTTGTTTGAAGCTGAGCAAGCAGCGGAAGTTGTTCGTAGTGCAGCTAATACCGATATTAATACAATATTTGGTTCTGTTATTAATGAAAATTTAAATGATGAGGTTATCGTTACTGTTATTGCTACGGGCTTTGATAAGCAAAAAAAGACAGCAGTTTTGGATTCTAATCATGCTCCTTCTAGCTCTACAGCTGGTAGAAGAGGGGTTGGAAGGGATAATTATGCTTATCAACCAGAAATTTTAGAAGATGATGATGGAGATGCTGGTATTTCGGGAAATGTTGATATGAGTATTCCTGCATTCTTAAGAGATCGTAATTTTTGATTTCAGTCTATCTGAAATCTTTTTTTTTTGAAAGTAGAGGTTAATAAAATATTTTTAATAAAAAAACAAATAAGTTAGAGAACACTTACTTGTATAATTTGGTTTATTGTTTATTAGTAATTATCATAGTTTTTAATATCATCAAATTTCTTTTTGTTTTCAACAGCTTTTATAAATTGTGCTAATATGTTTAATGCTATTTGTTCTGTCTTTCGGTTAACATCTCTTAATGGGTTGAATTCAACAAGGTCAAAGGAAAGAACATCTTTTATGTGTTTAATAATGTATTCATTGATGGACATAGCTTCCTCTTCTGATATACCGTCAAATTCTGGAATACTTACTCCAGGGGAAATATCTGGATCTATTATGTCTAAATCATAACTAATATGGATTCCTTTTGTTTTATATCCAGCTATTTTAAAGGCTTCATCCATAATAGTATCTATTCCTTTTTCTTTTATGTCCTTGGTTGTAAAGACGGTAACTCCAGAATATCTCAAGTTGTCTTTTTCTTTGTCATCAATGTTTCTTGCGCCAATAACAACTGTTTTTGCTGCTTGGATTACCTTTCCATTATGATAATGTCTTAAATCTTGATTTTCGTAGCCATTGATTGTTGCGAGAGCAAGATCATGAATGTTTCCTGTAACAGTGGTAGAAAAGGTGCTATAAGTTGCATGAGAGTCAATCCATATACATCCAATATCAATATTTGCTTTAGCTGAGGCTAGTGCTGAGGCGATAGAGGCAGAATGGTCTCCACCTATCATGATTGGAAAATACTCTTCTTTTATCTTTTCAATTATATTTTTGTATAAATTAGAATTAAAATTATCAATTTCATATTCATTTTTTCTTCTATCTGATAAGTTCCTGCTTTTGATAATGTCCTTATTCTGTTCAAATAATAGGCTTTCTCCTTGATAAAAAGTCTTTAAGTCATTCATTATTTGAATTGGTCCTAAACTTGCACCATCAATGTTTACTCCTAAATCAGTGCAGGCACAAAATATCATTGTTCGCATATTAATCACCTTTTTAACTATCTTTTCTCGATTAGTTTAACATAAAAGTGTCTATTTATCAAGATTGCTTATTTTATAAATTACTAAAAAAATATTTTTTTTTGGTTTTAACGTGTATAATAAATGTATAGGATGTATTAGATGGGATGTGTAATATGAAAAAATTAAAAGAATTATATCCTGAGGTAGAAAGCGATATATCAATTCGTGGGATAAAGATAAATTCTAAGGAAGTAGTAACTGGTGATTTGTTTGTCTGCACAATGGGGGTTACAGCCGATCGTCATGAATTTATAGAGGATGCTAAGGAACATGGGGCAGCAGCTATTGTTGTAAGCAAAGATGTTGCTGATTTAGGGATTCCTATTATTAAAGTTTCTGATACTAATCGAGAATTGCCTTATTTATGTCAAAAGTTTAATGATTATCCGGATAGAGATTTAAAAATTATTGGGGTAACTGGTACAGATGGTAAAACTAGTGTTTCGGTGATAGTTCAAACTCTACTTGGTTCTGATTTGTGTGGCTACATTGGTACTAATGGTGTCAATTGTAAGGGCTTTAGTAAATCTGAAGTAAATACAACTCCAGATGCGCCTAACTTATATTCTTATTTGAAGGAATTTGTTTCTAGAAAATGTCAATATGTATCTATGGAAACTTCGAGTGAAGCATTTTTTCGTGGTCGCTTGCAGGCTATGAGTTTTGATGTTTCAGTTTTTACAAATATTACTCCAGAACATTTGAATATTCATGGATCATTTGAAAACTATTTACAATCAAAGCTTATGCTTTTGAAACAAACTAAAAAGACTGGTTTTTGTATTTTAAATCGCGATGAGGAACATTATGATGTTGTGCGTACCGCTTGTAATGGCAAGATTCTTACTTATGGATTCCATAAAGATTGTGATATGCGTATTGTTGAATATCAATTAGGTAGTAAAAATACCTCTATTATTTTTCAATATTTAGGTAAAGAATATAGAATAATTTCTCCTTTACTTGCCTTGTATAATGTTTATAATTTAGCAGCTGCTATGTTAGCTTGTTTGGCTCTTGGAAAGAGTATGGAAGATATTATTTGCAATATTTCTAAATTACATATTGATGGTCGAATGGAAGTGTTAGATACTGGTGATTTGTATAGCGTAATAGTTGATTTTGCACATACTCCTAGTGCTATAGAAAATATTTTGAAATTTGCACATTCTATTGAACATGATAGAATTATTACGGTAATTGGTTCGGCTGGTAGAAGAGATAAATTAAAACGGCCTCTTATAGGAAATGTTTGCGATAAATATTCTGATTATACTATTTTTACAACAGATGACCCGAGAGATGAAGATCCGATGGATATTTGTAAAATGATGATTGAAAATTTGAAAGATGAAGCAAAATATGAAATTATTTTGGATCGAAGTAGTGCTGTTTTTAAAGCTATTTCTATGGCTAAAAACCATGATATTGTTTTATTGCTATGTAAAGGGAATGAACCTTATCAAATTACAGTAAATGGTTATGAATATTATAACGAAGTAGAAGAAGCAGAAAAGGCTATTCGTGCCAAAAAAGAAAGAAGTTGATTTTAAGCTGATTATCGTTATAATTGGCTTTTTTCTTTATATGTGATATATTTGTATGGGTGATAGTGTGATTCGAAAGATTATAAAATTATTACTTGTTTTATTTTTCATGATTCTTATTTTTTCTTTTTCTAAAGAAAATGGAAATCAATCTACAAAACGTAGTGATTCGATTATTACTTATACTGTTGAATCTATTTTTCATCGGAAATTAACAAATCATGAAAAAGAATTCTATATTGATAAATTTGTTTATGTTGTTCGAAAAAGCGCTCATTTTTTGCTTTATTTTCTTTTTGGCATTTCAGTTCTTTCTTTTATTAGAGAATTTGTACTTCTTACATGGAAAAGTGTTTTGTTTTCAGCTTTCTTTGTTTTTATTTATGCGTGTAGTGATGAGTTTCATCAGTTGTTTATTTCTGGCCGAAGTGGAGAAATAGGTGATGTTTTTATTGATACTGTGGGAGGCTTTTTGGGATTGAGTTGCTATTTTAAGATTTGTGATATTAGGAGGAGAAAAAATGGATAAGAAAAAACAGTTGGCTAAAAATACAATTATTATTTTTATGGGAAGGGTTTGTACTCAATTTATTTCTTATTTTTTGCTTCCTTTTTATACATCTTATTTGCTTACTAATGAATATGGATTAGTTGATTTGATTCAAACATATGTGACTTTGCTAGTTCCTATTATTACTTTGGAATTAGAGATGAGTATTTTTCGTTATTTGATTGATTCTCGCGAAAATGAGCAGGATACAAGAAATTTGATGAGTAATAATTTTTTTGTATTGGGTATTAGTCTGTTGTTTTTTTGTATTTTATATACTCTTATTACTTATTTTGTAACGATACCTTTTCGTTGGCTAATTTTAGTTGATATTATTGTATGTGTTTTATCTGGCAATTTTTTGCAAGTTGCTAGAGGGTTTGGAAAAACAGTTGATTATTCTATTAGTTGCATTTTGACAGGAGTTACGACAATCGTTTCAAATATTATTATGATATGTGTTTTACATAAAGGTGCTTATGGTATGATTTTTTCAATGGCCTTAGCTAATTTTATTTGTGCTAGTTATTTGTTTTTTAGGTTGAGACTTTATAAATATTTTGATTTTTCTAAAATTGATATGAATCTTATTAAAAAAATGAATAAATATTCTATTCCTCTTATTCCTAATGGAATTAGTTGGTGGATTATAAATGCTAGTGATAGAAGTATTGTTTCTTTTATGTTAGGTGCGTCTGCGAATGGACTTTATGCTATTAGTAATAAATTTCCTAATATCATTTCTAGCTTAACAGGAGTTTTTAACTTGAGTTGGAGTGAAAGTGCTGCTCTTCATATTAATAGTTCTGATCGTGATGACTTTTTTTCTGATATTACGAATACTGTTTTTAAACTTTTTACCTCAATGGGGGTTGGAATGTTAGCTGTTTTGCCGTTTTTATTTCCTGTCTTTATTAATTCCTCTTATCAAAAGGCATATGATTATATTCCTCTTTTGGTTTTGGCTACTATTTTCAATGTTCTTATTTGTTTATATAGTCAAGTTTATCTTGCTAAAAAACTATCAAAGCAAGTAGCTACTACTGCCATTATAGGTGCTATTATAAATATTGTTATTAATGTCTGTTTTATTCAAAAAATTGGACTTTATGCAGCGGCTCTTTCTACGACTATTTCTTATTTTGTTATGATGATTTATCGGCATATAGATTTAAAAAAGTATGTGCATATTACTTTTGAAAAAGGGCTGATTTTTAAAACGGTTATTATTTTTACAGTGGTAATTTGTTTGTATTATAAGAATAATTTTGTTTTAAATGTTGCTAATTTTATCATTGCTTTGATTTATGCTATTTTAATTAATAAGAAGTTGCTATTATCTAGTAGTAGAACTATCTTAAAGAAAATACATTTATTAAAGAATTAATTCGGCAAACTTAGACATATAATTAATTGGTGATTATATGTTTTTGTTTTTATTTCAAATATTAAGACATTTAATTTGTTTTACTGGAAGCTATTCTAATAGTGTTTTTTTGGAACCTTTATCTTCTTCAGAAGAAGATAAATGTATTATGGGAAAAATGAAAGGAGATAAAGATTGCAGGAATAAATTGATTGAGCATAATTTGCGCTTAGTAGCTCATATTGCTAAAAAGTATGATAGTAAACATGTAGATATGGATGATCTAATTAGTATTGGAACAATAGGTTTGATTAAGGGAGTTGATACTTTTTCTCCTGAAAAAAAAGTAAAAATTACAACTTATTGTGCAAGATGTATTGAGAATGAAATTTTAATGTATTTTAGAAAAAATAATAAATATAGTAAAGATCTTTCTATTTATGAAGCTGTTGGTTATGATAAAGATGGAAATGAAATTGCTATTCAAGATTTATTACAAGTTGAGGATGTCGATTTTTGTGAAGATATTGATTTGAAAGATAATATTCAAAGTCTCTATCAGTATATGGACGTTTTAACTCCTAGAGAGAAAAAGATAATTATCAGTCGTTATGGTTTAAATAATCAGGAAGAAGAAACACAGAAAATGATTTCTAAGAAGATGGGAATTTCAAGAAGTTATGTGTCAAGGATTGAAAAGAGGGCACTTACTAAACTTTTACGTGAATTTATAAAAAATAGGGAAAAGATATAGATATTATTTAGTTGTAAACTAAAAAAATGAAATTTATATAACTTTACAAAAATTTATATATTTTATATAATTTTAGTAGAGTGTGGTATGAATGAGTACAAAGAAAAAAGAACCTGTTTTTTTTGAAAAAAGTAAAATTTTAAAAAAGAATTTTCTTTTTGCTGGGATTTTTATATTTTTATTAATTTTGTTTTGTGTATATTATTTTGTAGTTTCGCCTCAAATTCATTTGAAAGGTAAAACTAAATTAGTATTAAATTATAAGGATTCTTATAAAGAAAAGGGCTATTCAGCTTCTTTTTTAGGGAATGATATTACAAATAAAGTTGTTATTAAAGGCAAGGTAAATGAAAATAAGCTAGGAGTATACAAAATATCTTATAGTGTAAAAGCTGGTATTTTTCATAAAAAAGTTATTCGTGTTGTTCAAGTAAGAGATCAAGAAAAACCAAAAATGGAAATTTCTAAAGATGATATTTATATATGTCCAGGTTCTGATTTTGTGCCCGAAAAAATAGTGGCAAAGGATAATTATGATGGTGATTTATCTAATAAGGTAAAAAGTACTATTAATAAAGAAAAAAATAAAGTAACTTATAAAGTTACAGATAGTAGTGGGAATATTTGTAGTGTGACGAAAAATATTCTTTATAAAGATATTACAAAGCCTACCATTACTCTTAATGGGAATGAACAAATAAGTTTAGTAGTTGGGAACTCTTTTGAGGACCCAGGGGTGATTGTTGAAGATAATTGTGATTCCGATTTATCTGCTCAGGTAAAAGTGGAAGGAAGTGTTGATTTTTCAAAAGTAGGGGAATATACGCTTGTTTATTCTGTTAAAGATGCAGCAGAAAATGAGGCTAGCATTTCTAGAAAAATTTTTGTTAATGAAAGAGAAAGAGGAGGAACTATTTATTTGACTTTTGATGATGGCCCTAATTCTGGAACTACAAATATTATTTTAGATATTTTAAAAGAAGAGGGAGTTAAAGCTACATTCTTTGTTACCAATAAAGGCCCTGATGATTTGATTAAGCGTGAATACGATGAGGGACATACGATTGCCCTTCATACTGCTAGTCATGATTATGCTACTGTATATTCTTCTGTTGATGCTTATTTTCAAGATTTGTATCGTGTTCAGGAACGAGTAAAGCAAATTACAGGAGAAGAAAGTAAAATTATTCGGTTTCCAGGAGGTAGTAGTAATACAGTGAGTCGTAAATATTCTGCTGGGATTATGAGTACTTTGACTCAAGAAGTCTTGAATCGTGGTTTTAAATATTATGATTGGAATTTGAGTAGTGGAGATGCAGGTGAAACGACTGATCCTGATGGAGTTTATCGAAATGTTGTTAATAATTTGCGAAGAGATCGAGTTAATATGGTTTTAATGCATGATATTAAAAGTTATACTAGAGATGCTCTACGTAATATTATTCGTTATGGAAAAGAAAATGGTTATACTTTTGATAAGATTACAATGAATACAGAAATGATTCGGCAAAGAGTTAATAACTGATATGTATTTGGAAAGAAGGTGCTTTAAGGTGCTTTCTTCTTTTTATTTTGTTTACTACTACAGATTCTCTTTTTTATTATATAAATAATTATGTTGAACAAGATTATGCAAAATTTTTACTTTTTTGAAAAATTGATTTTATAATTATTTGATGTTAATATATTCCTAATAGTTAATTTGCTTTTTTTTGGGCGGGAGGTTAATTTATGATTAGTGATGTTCAAAGAGATGGTTATATTTTGTCCGGAAATATTTCTGATGTTAAGTTTTTTTTTAATTCATGGAAACCTGGTTTGGCTGATTTATATATAGAAGGAGATAATGAAAAATATAGTAATAATTTTTGGGAGATTCTTCTTGAAATTAGTCTTTTTTTGAATACCATTGATGATGAGCGCTTTGATTTGCATTTTGTTAAGGGCATAAATGTATTTAATTTTAATATAACAGAAGATGATGTGTGTAAGTTGAAGGATATTCTTAGCATTGAGTTAGATAGTTTTTATAAAGAAAAAAGTTTTACTTTTAGTCAATGTAATATCGAAGTAGGTGTTAATTTTAATATATTTCCTATTCCATACTTATATTTTGAAGATTCTACTATTCATGATTTTCGTTGTTTAAATGGTTTTTCCGGTAAAACTTTATCTTTAGTGAATAATCAGGTATTAAGGTATACTGGAAATGTGACATTAGGATGTCAGAAATTGATTATTAAAGATAATAATCTTGATTTGCCATTATTTTTCTTAAAAACTACTGCGAATAATTTAACAAATCTTTCAATATCTAAAGATGGTGGTTTAAATGAATCTGATTTTTTATACATTTCTAATTTTCCTAATATAAAATCGCTTGATGCATGGGGAGAATGTAGAGATGTTAGGTGGCTTGATAAATTAAAATATTTGGTGGAATGTAGGGGAGTTGCAGTTCCTTATAACATGATAAGTGCTAAGAAAAAATCAAGTCTTAGTAAAAGTAGTGTGCTTAGAAGAAAATTTGATTCCACCAATAGAAAAAAAAGAAGAGATATTTGGAATCACTGCTATAAGGATAGATGGGTGGCATTACCTCCATGGGAAATTAGTAGTGAAAGAGAACAGAGAAAACTTAGAATAAAAACAATAAATCGACTTATAAACAATGACTGTTGTTATCACTATTTTTCTCAACGTTGGTTATATCCTGAGATGTATAAGCTTTTAGAACTTTCTAAAGAAGAAGAATGCGTTTGGAATAATAGAATTAACTATTATAGTCTCAAGAAAATTCAAAAAAGTATTAAGGTGATAGAAGAACGAAGACAAAAGTTAGTTGAATGGGCTTTGACAGCACCACCTAATTCTCTGATTCCATGGGATTTTTATGATATTTGGACACAGAGACATCTTGTAACAAGAAGTACAGGGCTTCCGTTTTGTGATGAGTATCCAGGAATTGAATATGTTGAAGCTACCAAACCAATTATAACTTCGCAATTAGAAGTGGGAGGCCCTGTCCTTAAATATAACAAATCAGTATATGAAACAAAATAATAAAATATTGGTTTTATGGTTAAATGAATTTTAGTGTTTTTGGAGAATCTATGATTGTTGGAAGAAAGCAAAAGAAAAAAATAATAGTAAGTATGAAAAAAATGTTATTTATAAAATACATAAGAAGAGAAATAGTATTGTGGATTTTTTTATTGTATATTTATTCATTATCTAGTTAAAGAGGCAGGATAAAATCATGAAAAAAATTTAGAATAGTCGTATTAGCTTTATTTTATAAGCTTTTGACTGTTTTTTTCTTTAAAAAATTAATGAGCTAATATATTAAAAAACGTAATATCTCGTTTTCGTAGTCTAGAGACAATCTAAATCTTATAATTCTTAAACTTCGATTATATAACTTTTTACATCATTTAGAAAAGCAAGACTTAATTTCTTTATTATTTGTAGATTTAATAGTGCATTCTTATCCATTGTAGAATTTTCATCTTGTTTAAATGTAAAATCTAAATGCCAATGTAATTTGTTTCCTACACTCCAATGTTGTCTAATTGAATTTGAAAATGTTTCAATATCTAGATATAAACTTGAAATGTAATATCTAAACTCAATTGTTTTTTCTTTATTCTTTTCAATAGTTTTTTTACCAACCAAATAATTTTATTCCTTTCTAATCTTTTAAATCGTAATACCATTCAATGTTTTCTGTTTGATAGTACTCGTAGGTTATTATGGATGAATGGGATTTCTCAATTTGTTTTTTGTAAGCATTTTTGGTTCCAGAAGTTTTTATTATTTCTAACTGATTTTCATCAAAATAAAGTTTTAAATCATTATAGAAGGATTCCTGATTTAATTTTATAGGAACAACATAATCTCCTTTTAAATCTATAACTTTTTTTATGTTAATCTTTTGAGTATTAAGAGCATATCATGCAATGATATTCCCTTTTACATGAATTCTATCTAATATTTTTTCAGTTATTTCAGATTTAGTTAACTTTTTTTTCATTAAAAATCGACCTCTAAGAATATTTTACAAGTATTTTACGATAATTTCATTTAATTAAACTAAATTTTACTATTACAGATGTATATCATTTCCTTGACTATTAAAGATGTCAATATATCAATCACATTTTTTTTATGATTTTATCCTGTTAAAGAGGTTAAGAAGTTAGACAAAATGTATGAAATGGTATATAATAAATTAGGAGTGGTTTGATGAAAATATTTCAACCAAATGTTTATAAAAAGAATATATTTGAAATTGATTATAAAAAAATAAAAAAAGAAGGAATTCGGTGCTTGGTTTTTGATTTGGATAATACTTTAGGTTTAATCTCTCATAAAGAGTGTCCAAGAGAGACAATAAAATTGCTTCGAAAGCTGAAAAAAAATTTTATTATGGTAATCTGTTCTAATAATAGCAGGAAAAGATTAAAGCCTTATTTGGATGAGCTAAATATTGAGGGTGTTTCTCGGAGTATGAAACCTACTACATTAGGGCTTTTTATTATAAAAAGAAAATATAGATTAAGGAAAGAAGAAATGTGTATTATTGGTGATCAGATGTTAACTGATGTGTTAGCTGGAAATAGATTTCATATAAAAACAATTTTGGTTGATCCTTTAGGAGATACTGATTTAAAGATAACCAATTTTAATCGCAAAATAGAAAATCTTGTTATGCAAAGATATGCGAAGAAAGGCTTATTTAAGAGAGGAAATTATTATGAATAGAAAAGTTTGTCAGGGATGTGGGGTTTTGCTGCAAGATGAGAATGTGTTGCAGGAAGGATATACAACAAATTTAGAAAATGATATTTGTCAGAGATGTTTTAGAATGAAAAATTATGGTGAATATCAAAGTGTTGCTAAAACAAATGAGGAGTATATGAAAATATTACAGGGTGTTGCTGAAACAAAAGACTTAGTTCTATATATTACTGATTTGTTGAATTTAGAAAAGACTATTGAAGATATTCGTTCTATTATATCTAATAAAATGATTTTGGTTTTAAATAAAAAAGATGTTTTACCAAAATCTGTGAAAGAGGAAAAAATAATTCAATATTTTGAAAAAGAGAATCATCTTTTTGAAGAAGTTATTGTTATTTCTACTTTTAAAAATTATAATATTGATTATTTATTAAAAAGAATAAAATATTATCAAACGAGTAGAAATGTATATGTTGTGGGGCATACAAATGCTGGGAAGAGTAGTTTAATTAATAAACTTATTCATAATTATTCTGATAGCGGTCAAGAGTTAACAATGAGCCCGTTACCTTCTACTACTTTAAATACGATTCATATTGTTATTGATGAACACTTAACATTAATTGATACTCCAGGGCTTGTTGATGCTGGTTCTATTTTAAATCATGTAGATGAAAAAATGGTAAAGAAAATATCTGCTAGAAAAGAAATTAAACCTCGAACATATCAACTTCGAAAGAATCAATCTATTATTATTGAAGATTTAATACGAATTGATTATGTAGAGGGTGAAAAAAACAGTTTTACTTTGTTTATATCAAATGATTTAAAAGTAAGAAGGCTTTTAAATGTTTTTAACAATGAAGATTTAAAAGATAAAAATAAAATTACTTATCAGGTTAAATATGATGAAGATTTGGTTATTAGTGGTTTAGGATTTGTAAAAATTGTTAATAAAGGTGTCATTGATTTATATATGGATAAAAATATTGATTCTTTTTTAAGAAAAAGTTTAATTTAATCAGTAGGTGATATTTGTGAATAATAAAGGGTTTACTTTAGTTGAATTGTTAGTTGTGATTGCTGTTATGGGAATTGTTACTGGGATGGTAGCTCCTTTGGTGAGAAATGTTCAATTTGGACAGGAAAACAGAAAATATGAAACGTATTTAAACAGTTTAGTTTATGGTGCTAAGTTATATGTTAATGCTTATGAAGAAGATTTGTTTGGATATGAGCGTACTGGTTGTGCTATTATTACATATGAGGATTTAATTAAGAAAAAGCTGGTAAAGGATATTGATATTAAAGATGTTAGTTGTCACTCTGAAAAAACGCTTGTTAAAGTCGTAAAGTTTGATGGTCAATATACATATGTTCCTCAACTTGGCTGTGGAAATAAGATAGGGGAAGAACTTCAAGATATCACTGTTTATCCTGCTGGTCGTAATATTAATGTTCTTTCTTGTGATTTTGAAGCACTAGCAATTATGAATTTTTCGACTGATCCTGAAAGTAGTGATTCTATTGATAAGAAAGGCCTTGTTATCGGATTAAATCTTTTTTCAGATACAGGTGTTAATTTGGCACCTCAAATAGAGTATGGTTTTAGCCTTTCACAGGATGGTACCGTTGCTAACAATATGTGGCAACCTTTGAATATCAGTATTCCGAGTATTAAAGAACAAAAAGGGAAGATAGCCAATGGGGAAGGTGTTTTGGTAAACTCTAGCCTTTCTACATTTGGGGGAATAACTGGTGTGTATTATTTGGTTTTAAGAATTTCTAGGTTGCAAGATTTAGCAGGAAGAAATTATACTAAAGGAGATAATCCGTATGTTTATTTAGGACCATTTAAATTGGATAATGAAGCTCCTAATTTTAATGATTCACAAATTGCTTCTTTTAACACTAATAAACCAAAAATAAATCTTCAAGTAACGGATAATTATTCTAATGCAAAAGATTTACAAATGTGTATTTCGGTTGATACGGATATATGCACTGATTATGTAAAATATAAGACGAAGACAAATGCTATAAAAGTTAGTCCAAATCATGATGGTAGTACTCATGATATTTATGTCTTTGTAAAAGATATGGCAGGTAATATCGGAAGTAAAAAATTTGAATATACAGTTCCAAGTGTATGACAACCGTTTTTATTAGCATTTCTGTTTTTTAGAAAGAGATAAGAACTCTTTCTTTTTTTTGTAAATATTTTGTCAATAGTGGAAAAATAAGTTAAAAAACTTTACAAATTTATTACTTTTATGTACTATTATAGTAAGTAGTGGTTGATAGTGGTGAAAAGTGGGGGATAAGATGTTTATAGGAGAGTATCATCATACAATTGATGAAAAGGGAAGAATTATTATTCCAGCTAAGTTTCGAGATGAGCTTGGTGGTAATTTTATTATTACTCGTGGAATTGAGGATTGTCTTTTTGTCTATTCCTTAGAAAATTGGAATCGGATTGTTCAAAAATTAAGTTCTTTACCATTCACCCGTAAAGATGCCCGAGTTTTTAATCGCTTCTTTATGTCAGGCGCTACAAGCGTAGAATTAGATAAACAAGGACGTGTTAATGTTTCTGCACCTTTAATTGATTATGCAAAGCTACAAAAAGATTGTGTTATTATTGGTACAGGCGATCGACTTGAAATTTGGTCACTAGAGTCTTGGAATGGTTTCTTTGATTCTACCAAAAATAGTATGTCAGACATAGCCGAGAATTTATTTGATGAGAGTGTGAATCTATGATGGAAAAACATGTCAGTGTATTGCTAAAAGAATCTATTTCCTCCCTAAATTTAAAAGAAAATAGTATCATAGTTGACGCTACATTAGGCTATGGTGGGCATAGTAGTAGCATCTTAGATAGAATAAAAAAGGGGTATTTATTCGCCTTTGATCAAGATAGTGAAGCGATAAAGTATAGTACCAATCGGCTTTCTAAGGTTGGTACTAACTTCACTATCATAGAGAGTAATTTTGTTCATATGAAGGATGAACTTGAAAAATTGGGAGTGGAACAAGTTGATGGGGTTTTATTTGATCTTGGTGTTTCATCTCCACAGTTGGATGAAGGCGAGAGGGGTTTTTCTTACCATGTTGATTCTAGACTTGATATGCGGATGAATCAAAAACAAATGTTATCAGCTTATGAAGTGGTGAATCAGTATACAAAAGATGAACTGTCTAAAATATTTTTTAGATATGGAGAAGCTCAATTTGCTAATAATATTGCTAAAAAGATAGTTGAGTATCGAGAAAAAAAACCAATTGAAACGACTTTAGAATTGGTAGAAATAATTAAAACAGCCGTACCTATGAAATTTCGCAAGGATAAGCATCCTGCAAGACAAATCTTTCAGGCTATTCGAATTGAGGTTAATCATGAGTTGGAAATTCTTGAACCTAGTATTAATCAGGCCTTAGATTTGCTAAAAGTTGGTGGTAGGTGTGCCGTTATAACATTCCATTCTTTAGAAGATCGATTGGTTAAGAATATATTTAAAGAAAAGTGTGGAATTGATGCTAAAGTAAAAGGGATGCCTAATATTCCAGAAGAATATTTACCAGATTTTTGTTTGGTAGAGAATAAAGCTATTAAACCTAGCAAAGAAGAAATAGAAGCTAATCCTAGAGCACGAAGTTCTATACTTAGGGTTATTGAAAGAATAAAATAGGAGATGAAAAAAATTGAAGAAGGTAAAAAAGAGGATAAAAATTTCAAAATTTGAGAAATTACTATATACTTTGGCCGTTTTCTTGTTAGTAATTTCTCCTGTTTCTATTGTCTTTTCTAAGGCTACTCTTGCTGAAATAAATTTTGAAGTTGAAAAACAAAAGAGAGAAATTGAAAAACAAAAGAAGACAAACGAATCTTTAACTATGACAATTGACGAGTTGGCTTCTTTAACTAAAATACAGCAAGTTGCAGAAGAACAAGGTTTGAGTTATAATAATAATAATATAAGGTCTATAAGGGAAGATAATTAATATTAGGAAGTGATAACTTGAAAAAGAAGAGAAGAAAAAACAATATTAAGTATTCTAGGTTGTTTATATTAACTTCTCTTCTTTTATTTTGCCTAATGATTGGAAGAACTATTCAACTTGGTTTATCTAAAGAGATTGATGGAATTAATTTGAAAAAATTAGCTAGTAAACGGACTACTAAAACAGATATTGAAGTGGCAAGGAGGGGGACCATTTATTCTAATGATGGTGATATTTTAGCCCAAAATGTTTCTTCCTATAAATTGATTGCTTATTTAGATTCAAAAAGAACAACAAATGAGAATAGACCTCAACATGTTGTTAATAAGGAGGAAACTGCTGAAAAGTTGGCTCCTATTTTAGGAATGGAGAAGGATGTTGTTTTAGGTTATTTAGAAAAAGAAAACGTTTATCAAACAGAATTTGGTCCTAGAGGTAAAGGACTTAGTGAACTTCAAAAAAAGCAAATTGAGGATTTAAATTTGCCGGGGCTTGATTTTATTGAAAGTTTTAAAAGATACTATCCTAAAGGAGATTTTGCATCTTATACGATAGGATATACTAAAAGTACTAGTGATAAGGATAGTACTATTAAAGGTGAGATGGGAATTGAAAAACAGTATAATGGTATTTTAAAGGGTGAAGATGGTTATACTCGTTATCAGAAAGATTTGCAAGGGTATAAAATTGCTAATACACCGGTTGATGTTAAAGAGGCTATACAAGGAAAAGATATTTATTTGACGATTGATTCTAGTATTCAATTTTTTATCGA
>OCVV011290021.1_pt1 | contig 17548 bp, 11 predicted proteins | sample 1539721 | NCBI WGS metagenome assembly OCVV01 (sample SAMN02144230, study PRJEB22623) | gut metagenome | biome: sheep rumen | host: Ovis aries | place: New Zealand | reverse complement strand
GGGCGAGCGAGGGGGAGACTTCCCCCTTCATATATGCAAATCTATATACAACAGGATTTACCGACGATTCTGAAAAAAAACAGTACGACACATTATGCGGTCGCTTTGGCCTGAAGTTTGAAGGTTTATTCTAGTTCTTTTCAATAAATAACATCACGTTTTTTCTTTCTTGCTAATTTGACATTATGGTTTATAATTACTGTGGGGAAATTATATCTATATTGGAGTGGAATATGAAAAGAAAAAATCTATTTTTAATTCCAGCACTTTTTTTATTCAGCATTCTGTGTTTTTTTAATGTTTCTTGTTTTTCCGGTTTCCAGGAAAAGGGCGAAGTAACCATTACATTTTCCGAGTCAACTCTTCGCCAGATTATGGCACGTAGCGGGGACATTTCTGCGGAGCAGGAAGATTTTGATTTTGATCCGACTGCAAATATGGTTGCGTATTATGCAGGTATGACCAGTGATACACAAGAGACTTTTGCTCTTTATGTTTATCAAGATGCTACCTACGCAGTTTATGCTGTTTCCAAAATGGAAGCTATTGCAAAGGATTTGCAAGAAAGATATGGAAATCTAACTGAAGAAGATTATTCGTCGAATTCTGAAATATTGGAAATGCTTAAGAATCCGATGGCATTGTATGAAAAAGCAATAATTTCTAAGGGTAGCTGGTCTCAGAGTGGTGATTCAATAAACATAAAAGAAACTCATTACTTGAGCGCTGCTAGTGATAAATTGACTGAAGTATCAAATCCTTCTGTTATTGCAACTATTTCTGAAAATGCTAAATACTTCACTGTGCAAAGTAATTCTGGTTACACTATAACATTTTATGCTGTAAACAATGGGGACGTCTCTTATGAAGAGGAACCGGTTGATTCTGCTAAGCTTTCAGTTAAACTTGTTGCTGGTAATATGTCTTATGAAAAAACTTTCACAGTATATTCAAATACAAAGAAGGCTCATGTAGAATTTTCAGATATACCGGTAGGTGTTACCGCAAAAGTTTTCGCAACAGTTTATTTAGATGAACCACATGGTGGCCAAATAACTTTTGCAAAAGGTGAAAGTGATGAATTTGTAATTCAATCTGGACCTAATTATGCAATAATAATTTTACGGGATTATAACGGAGGGGATGAACCTGATGAATTAACCCCTCCAAGTGGAACTCCAACGGCCTGCTATATTGGTGAATGCAGGGATGAAGAGAATATTAATGAATACATTCTTGCATTCTATGAAAATAATCAATATGCAGTCTGGGAATTACCAGAAGATAGTATTACAAATAAAGAAGAAATTAGTATTGATGTTCTTCAGTATGGCAAGATAGTTTCCTTTGGTAAGTATTCACTGTACATAACGGATGACGATCTGTATCAGTCATATGAATACAGATATTCGGAAACAGCTTATTATGATAAAGATCTCGAAATATATAGAGCTTCTCAGTATGGCGGAAGTGGAAGCGGTGCTATGCCTTGTGAAATCAACTTTACCAGCCTTTCTGGACTTAAGGTTCGTTTCACAATAGGAGGTTCTAATAATCATGAAGAGTTTGTTCCTCCAAGTGGATCTATCCTTACATTCTTACCAGGTACTTCGGCAGAAAATCCCGATACTGTAAATTATATTCTTGCACTTTATGATTCAAATGAATATTCGATTTATGAGTTCAGTGACGAATTTATAGAGAATGCTGGCGAAAAATATGGTGTCTCAGGCGATACCACCACAGAAGAAAGAAATGCAATAATTTCAGAAATGCTGAAAGAGGGAACTGTAATTGCATTCGGTTCATATTCCTTCAGTATTGATGAAAATGAAAGGTCTATATTCAATTATGTTGAAAAGGCTTATAGGGATCAGGATTCTGGAAAGTTTATAGCTTCAACCTTTAGTGGTAGCTGTGATCCTTCTGTTAGCTTCTATATGCAGCTTGGCGATGCTACCGGACGTGTAATTATGTTCGGTTCTTATGAAAGCGGACATGAAAATAAACAAATCTATAGTGGCCAAACTTTGCTCCCAGAAGATTTCCGGGAACAGTTCAATGGTGGATGGCTGTATTTTAGTGTTTTATCAGATGGTACCTATTCTATTTATGCAAATATATATGGTGAAGATGCTCAGTACATGGGAAACAAATATTTTGCAAAAGGAACCTGGCAATCACTAGAAGCGGAAGGTTCATCTCCTTCATTACAGCTTATAGAAACCGAATATTATGATTTTGATTCAGATGGACTTGTTAGCGGCGGAAACAAAGAGACTATAGTTGATTTGTCTAAGACTAGCTTCAGTTATAATAGTTCTACTGGAATTGAACTTGAATTCACTTTAAATGTAGAGCATGTTAGTTATCCGTTTACTTTTATAATAAAGGGATTTGACAAAAATGATGTTACAGATCTGGATGGAAATGAATGTAATGTTACTTTGTATGCCATTACAGATCAAACTGATATGCAGTTTATAAAATCAACTCTAGCAAGTGATGAATTGACAGATGATGAAAAAGCCGAGGTTTTGGTTCCGATTGTTGAACGTTCACAAAACTATTCTATTACAGCTTTCCAGCCTGGTGTTAATTATTCCAGCCATGAAGGTGCCCTAACGAGTGAAGTGCTTGATGATGGTACAATTAAATGGTCTGGTACATGCTATACTCCATTAAGCGAAGGAACTATTTATGGTGTTTTAGCAACTGTTTACTTTAGTCAGAATTATAGTTCATGCTATTATGAATTTGATATTGGCTGTGCAGATGGTCTAAGTCTTTCATCAGAATCAAATGAAGTTGAACTTACCGTAAGTGCAATGGACATTCCTTGTAAAATCCATTTCTATCATGATGGTGATTATGATTCACAGTATACAGTAACAACAGCAATGTCAGAAATCATGATGTTTGATGAAGATAACAATATAAGGGAGTCAGTACTGAATGAATTATGGGCTGCCGCCGAAGAAAGCGTAAATGCCCTTGCAGAGAAAAACTATGAGTACGATTCCAATTCGATTCCTGTGTGTGGAATTCAAGATGGAGTTCCGTTTGTTACGTTGTACTATGTTTATAAAGAATCTGAACCAGAGCCACAAAATACAGAAGCTGGAATCACTGTAACCCTTGATGCGATTGACACGACAAATGCTGGAAATCTAAGTTTTACTGCTGCTACATATGTTATAAATGTATATGATGATGAAAAATCATATTATGGAACAACGTATATTTTTACACCTGGAGTAGAAGCAGATTCGTATACATGGTTCCTTGATGATTTTGTACTGGATAGTAGTAATCTTACTTATCTGAGTCAGTTGTATCATTTTAGCCAAGCTACTGCTGTTAGTTATGATATAGAAGGAAATGAGACAGAATCAACTATTCAGATTGATAATTCTGGCAAAATCCTTTATCTGAATTTTAATGAATTAAATGCTGATTCAATGGGACTAACATCGGGCAGTTATCATACTCTTACACTTGTTGCTGTGATTAATGGTAATTCATATTCAGTAAGCCAAAGAGTAACTGTTATGGTTAATGATTAAAAAAGGAGCAGAGAATGAAAACAAGAATTTGGATAATAACTTTTGCGATAACCTTAATCTGGGCATTTACAGCCTGTAATAATCTTACTTCAGAGTTAGGTGAAGGGGCTAAGAATAAAAATATAACTTATGTATCATTCACTTTATCTGATACAAAAACAAAAGATGTACCTCGTACTGCTGATGAAAATGGAATAGATCTTGGAGAGCAGAACGATACTTCATTTTTACCTGAAAATCTTACAGAAAGTGATATTCAATTAATTACACTATCTGCTTACAAATGGAATGAAACTTCGGGTGAATATGAAATATATGGCGAGTCAGAACCATATAAAGAATGGACAAAAGGTATGGAAAAAACTGCTGTAGAAGTAATGCAAGAAGACTTGATTCCATTTGACTTTGGTACATATAAGTTTACTCTGGAAATTAAGGCTTATCCATTTTCTGAAGAAGAGGATGATGAGTTAGAAACTATTCAAACTGCAGAATTGGAATCTGTTGAAATTAATTCTGATACAAAAAGCATAGCATTTAATGCAGCATATCAGGATACTGGCTTTCTTAAAGTAAAATTTCAATGGGCTTGTAATTCAGCAGAAGAACAGAAAATAGGAAAAATTGAAGCAGGTCTTTTTACTGTAACTAGTAAAGGTAAGGAATACTTTGATATCTGCGCATATAAAGCCCTGGAGCCTGAATTTAATGAAAATACTAAAACTGCTACAGCTGTTTATGTACCGGAAGTAGATTGGGCTCCATATAAAATAAAAAATGGAAAATATTATCTAAAATATCGTTATTACGATATAACAAAGACAACAGTTCTTAATACTCTGCTGGCTAGTGTAGAAATAAAAGGTTATAGAACAATAAAAGAAATAAACATAAATCTTGATGATATAAATAATCTTCCAACAGCGGAAGGATCAGTATCTGTTGCTTCAAAAATTGAAATTAAAGCTGTTAAGGGTGAAGGCTTTTACCTTAATAAAGGTAATGTAGAGATTACTGCACAAACAGAAGATGGAACAGTAATTCCGCGCGAAGATATTTCTGCGAAGCTTTATTATGGTGGTAATGAACTGGATGAATCCTTTTATTTCTTTGATGGACAGAACTTTAATATTGGTGTTAGTGGAAACAATAACCTTTTGGGTGGTGGAAAATATCAACTTTATATAGAAGTAAATACTATTATTGCTGCAAATGTATATACAGCCAGTGAGATCATTGATTTGACTTTTGAGGATGCTTTATATTATGAGTTTGCAATTCAAGATTCTGAAGATCCAGATGAACTGGAGACTGAACTAACAGAAGTTATGAAGAATCTGGATTCTCAGGCATATATTAGAATTCTTGGAACTCCTGTTGCAAATGTAACTCCAGATACAGGTACTGCATATGCAAAAGGATATTTTACTGCAATTTCAAATGCATTAAAAAACAATGTTGCCTATAAAGTAGACTTGGATTTACGTGACACTGTGGTGAATAATGATTCTACTCTTCGAGAAATGTCAGAAGAAGATGGTTTTAGTAATTGTAGTTGTCTTCGCTCTGTTGCATTATCTCCGTATATGTTAAAAATATCTGAAAAATCATTTAATAATCTGGAGAACTTGGAATCTGTTCTTATAGAAGATTGTGGCTATATGTATAGCGTAATACCACAAAGAATTTCTAGAATAATAGAAGGTGGTGCTTTCTATTGTTGTCCTTCTATAAAAGAATTTACAATTGATGCTTCTGAAGGAACTTCGACTATATATTCTACTACAGCAAATGGTCAGGTTTTATTAAAAGAAATATCTGTTATAGAAAATGGCTCATCACGATTTAGAAAAGCAATTCTTGCTGCATCTGCTAGTCTTGAAGATTTAGATTTAACAGATGCAGAATTATTCCCTGATGCAACAGATACAAATGGTAGTGAATGTATTATTGAAATTATGCCGTATGCATTTAATAATTCAAAGATTAAAACAATAACTAATTTTGGAGAAATAAAAACTCTTGGAGCAAATGCTTTTGAAAATTGTAGTCAACTGACTTCTGTGAATTTTGATGGAATTAAATGTATTTATAAAAATGCATTTACAAAATATGCTCATGTTTCAGAGTTTATACTTTCAGATTCTATACTTGCAGTTCAAGCAGGAGCCTTACCTAAGTATGCCACTATAACGAAAGGTTCAGGAACCTGGTATCAGGTTGAAGGAGAAAATGCTAAATCTATCATAGATGGATGGATAGCTTCAAAAACAACATCAGCTCAAATTATGGAAACTTCTGATGCTACAGTAACAGAATTGTCTGAATATACGGTAACAAAAATTATGGATTCACAGAATGCTAATACACTAACTGATCCGGATAATACCTGGCTTTACCGCTTCATTTCAGAATAATCATAGGAGGGAATAATGAAAAAATTAAATATCATATTATTACTGACTTTCACAGGTTTTGTTCTGACTTTTTTGGGTTGTTCAAATGTTTCTGAACAAAAGACAAATGATGTTTGTACAATAGGAGGTACTATATCTATAGGAGATGCATTACCATCAGAATTGCTTTTATCTAACAATAGTGGAAATGCTCGCTCTGCAACATCTACATTTGATATAACTTCAGAAATTACAATTTATGCATATCATTGTGTTGAAGAAGACAATAACGGCGAAATTACATATACACGCGAAGGCGATTATATTAAAGGAACTGCAAATCCTGAAAACTTAAAATGGTCTGTTGATTTAAATCAAACTGGTCACTGGCAAATAGAAGGCGTAGTTTACCAGCAATATGATTCAGAGTCTTATGGATATATCTTACGGGGAACAACAGATTTTTCTTTAAGCAAAATGGTCTTTAATACATCAATAGATGAATTGAATTTGCCGCTAATGCCAAACTCTGTTGACGAAATTCCAGGAAGCATTAATCTTGAAATAACATCATCAGTTGAAGAAGTTGTAAAGGTTATTTATAAAACATCGATTACTGGTCACGAAAGTGGTTATTTGGAATTTGAAGAAGGAAAGTGTAATTTAAGTTTTACAGATGTAACAGCTGGAAACTATAAAGTAAACTTATCATTTGTAGATGCTGCTGAAAATGTTTTATATAGTTGCCCAGAAAGCATACCTGTATTCTCTGGATTTGTAACAGATACCTGGTATGGTAACAGTTCTTATTTTCAAAAGGATACAGATGGTAATTGTACATTCGAATTAACAGAAGATGTAATAGAAACATATGCTAAGAATGTAAAGCCTCTTCCAGATAATACATATCCGATTATTCTTTACGATAAGTTTTCAGTTGATAAAACGGAATTTGATGGCCAGAAATACGGCTTTAATGTTTTCACTACAGAGCCTTCTGAAGGTGCTAAACTTGGTGATGGCATTACTCTTGCAAAAGATAGAAAAGTATTTGATTTTGCAATTGATGATGTAACTCAGGCAATTTATACCGTTGAAGCTAATGCTTCCGGTAATGGCGTAAAGGTAGTTTCATATCCTTCTTATGGCGGTTATGAATTTGGTAGATCCTTAGGTAATGTGGTAGATACATCAGATGAAGATTTTCAGTATGCCAGAATTGTTTCTCTTTGTGCTTACAATGGTGTTGTTTATGCTTTTGTTGTGAATCCTGTTAAGGAAAGTTATAGTGACGATGATGAAATAACTTTTGTAATAAAAAAATATGAGAATGGAAGCTGGCAAGACTTTTCGGTATGCGATGTAGAATATTCTCGAATATCTGATTTTGATTTCTATCTCGATACAGATGCTTATGATTATATTCCGACTTCATTTCCTAAGATAGCTGTTAGTAACGGTTATTTATATTTATCATATTGTTCAAAGAAAGTTGTTGATTCAGAGTACAACACTATAAAAGATTATACTTTTGAATGTTATAAATTCAAAATTAATGACTTAGAACTTGACCAGGTTGCTCTGTTTGAAAGACTTGTTAGAGATGATGGTAATAACACAACTGAAGATTTAGGTATAAAGCCATATCAGAATGTCATTGACGTTGAAGATATTTATGTAATTCCAGATACAAATAATACTGACAAAGAAAATATCTATATTCTTGTCAGTGAAAAATATGGATCTGGTTCATCTGGTTTGGCAACGTCGGGTGGCCTTATAACAATAGTATCAACTCAATCAGAAGAGACTCACTCGCTTGAACTTGTAAACAGAGGAACTGAAACTGCACCTGTATATGTATTTGGCTGCCATAGATTTGGATCTGGAAGTATAGCTAGATATCCAAGTGATTCTGTGTCATACTTCTATGGTGCTACAAAATTTGTAGCCAAGAAACCTGATGAACTCATAATAGCTGATGAAGGGTGTTATGATTCAGGAACTAATACAAACAGACTTGTGAAAATCAATTTGACTACATTTGCTATTTCTGGAACTACTGAAGTGAATTTTGGTTTTGACAGTGGTGGTGGAAGTTCTGGTGGTTGTGGATATATAAATTACTATAATTAATTACAATTAGAAATGAACGAAAGTGTACTTATTAGTGTCTGCATTCCAGTTTTCGATTCAGAATTGTATTTAGAAAGATGCTTGCAGTCTGCTTACAAACAGAATTTTGACTCATTTGAAATTCTTGTTGTAAGCGATGCAAGTGTTGGCCGTGATGAAAAAAACAAATCTGCAAAAAAAATTGTAAAACAGGCACAAAAAGATTGTAAACTTTATAGAAAAAAAGCTGGCCTAACGTCCATTAAAATTCATTTTTTTGAACACAGCGAAAACCGTGGTTTGATAGAAGCTCGTAGAACTTTAGTTTATGAAGCTCATGGAATTTATATAACTCAGCTTGATAGTGATGATGAACTTGCAGATGATGCTTTGAAGTCATTGTTTGAGGCTTCTCAGTATGATATTCAAAACGAACATAGCGGACTTGATATTATTCATGGTACATCAGTTTCCGGCAGTTTTACTACAGATGGGATTTTTGTACCATCAAAAGAAAATCGGTATGGAAAAATTGTATACGAAAAAATTACTGGACGTGATATTTTTCATCGTTGGCTGATAGGGCAGGAGCTTACTTCAAATACCTGGGGTAAACTTATCAAAAAAGAAATCTTCCTGCAGTCTTATGATTCCATTCCATATACTCAATGCAATATGGCCGAAGATGTTCTTTTGTTCTTCTTTATTTCACAATATGCAAAATCCTATGTAGGAATAAAAAACGAAGTCTATCACTATCGAATAAATATCGGAATGACTAGCACCCGCAAAATCGACACTCTTCAAAAATGGAAAATGATTTGTTCCACGGCTAGTGTCTTTACTATCATTTCTGAATGGATAAAAGAAAATGAAAATGCACTTTTGCCTGATGAAATAGAAAAACTAAGATTCATGGCCCGGTCATATCTTGCCAATAACCTCAAACAAATGCACGAAGTCGTCATCCCCGAACTCCAGCCCCAAGCCCGCGAACTTCTCTGCGATTACTGGGGTAGTGACTTTGTAGACACAATAGAACATGCAATGAGTAAATAAACTAAACTGGTTTAAAAACTGGTTGACTTTATTTTTTTTCAGCATTATCTTATATACAGATATAGGAGGTGCTTATGGCTTTTTCATTTACTCCAGACGCTTTTAATGTTTATAACGTTGGCTCTTTTGATGCTAAAACATACTTTGCCGAATTTTTGAGAAAAGTACAGGGTGGGGCAAAAATCAATATTTCCAAAAACGGCAAAAAAGTTGCTGTTTTACAAGGCATAAAAACTGTACAGAATGAAGCAGCCATGGAAGCTCATAGACGTATTATTGCACGTTCTCAAAAATTTGCTGCTCTTCGACAACAAAATGGTTTTGAGGCAATGTCTGCTGCTGATATAAAGGAGCTCAAAGATGCTGGAAGAAAATACTAGTTCTTTTCCTTGCTTTGTGGCAGATACGTCTTTTATGGCAGCATATCTTTTGAATGGTTTATGTTCTGAAGAATTTTCAGACTGCATAAAAGATATTGAATACATCTTAGAGAATAACGGGCAGATTTATGTTCCTCAATTGTTCTGGTATGAAATCTATAATGTTCTCTTATATAAGGTAAGAAAGAATAAACCTGGTCAGATTGGAATTACTAAGGCTGATGCAATGGACATTTTTTATGATTTACAGAAGCTTCCGATTTATACTGAGCCACAATCTGATGGTGAAATCAGAAGTAGGATTTTTGATTTAGCAGAAGAATATGATTTGTCCTATTATGATGCTTCTTATCTTGAACTTGCGCGACGATACAATCTGCCATTAAAGACTTATGACAATGGATTGCTTCGCACTTCGTGCTCGCAATGACGATTTTTTTTATGTGCTCGCAATGACGAAGATTACAGTATGCTCGCACCAATGATACACATCGGTTTGCAATGACGATATTTGCTGACAGACCTCAATAAAATCACTATAATATACGCATATTTTAGCCTTTGGCTTGGAGTGTATTAGATGAAAAAGATTATTTCCGGTAAGGTTCGCGAGGTTTATGACCTTGAAGATGGACGCATGGTGATTGTAACCACTGACAGAATTTCTGCTTTTGATGTTATTCTGCCAACTATGATTACTGACAAGGGTAAGGTTTTGAATGCCCTTGCTAATTTCTGGTTTGATTACACTAAAGACATTGTAAAAAATCACATGATTTCAAGTGATTTGAAAGACATGCCTGCTGAATTCCAGAAACCGGAATTTGAAGGACGCACAATTCTTGTAAAGAAGCTTAAGATGATTCCTTATGAAGTAATCGTTCGCGGATATATGTTTGGTTCTATGTACGAGGCTTATAAGAAGGGCGAGCCATTCCTTGGTCACAAGTTTGATAAGGAATACAAACAGGCAGAAAAACTTGATGAGCCTATCGTAACTCCTTCTACTAAAGCTGCCGAAGGTCATGATATCAACGTAACTCTTCAGTATATGAAAGATGATCTTGGTGAAGAGCTTGGAACAAAAATTGAACAGGCTGCTCTTGCAATCTACAAAAAGTGTTATGAGCACGCTAAGGCTAACGGAATTATTATCGCTGATACTAAATTTGAATTTGGTCTTGATGAAAACGGAGAACTTGTTCTTGGTGATGAAGTTTTGACCCCAGATTCAAGCCGTTTTTGGGATGCATCAAAATATGAAGTAGGTGGAAGTCCTGCAAGCTACGACAAGCAGTTCGTTCGCGACTGGCTCAAGGAGCACAATCTTGCCGGCGACCCTAACATCAAAGAGATTCCAGCTGATGTAGTTGCCAAGACTGCTGCTATTTACAAAGAGTGCCAGACTCGCATCTGTCATAAATAAATATAATTCCTCACAGAGGCACTGAGGGCACAGAGAGAATATATAAAAATATAAACTCTGTGTTCTCTTTAGCTCTGTGAGAAATTCAATCATAAAAAAATTAACACATTTAATAAAATTTCTAACCTTTTTATAAGAATTCTTAAAATCATTTCAAATAATCCTAAAAAAATCAAATTAAATTCCTAAAAATCTTCATTCAAAAATCCTTCTGACAGGCTTATATTTACCATGTAATCTAAAAAAGCATCTATTAGGAGGAAAATTAGATGAAAAAAAGCGTTATTTTTGCTGTTGCACTTATGTGCGTAGCATCATTGTTTGCCGCTCCAAAAAAGAAGGCAAAGGCTGGAAGTGGAAAGATTAAGATTGGTATTGTAAACAACCCACCATCAGAATCAGGATATCGTGCTGCTAACGTTAAAGACATGGAAACTGTATTTACTGCAGCAAAGGGATATGATGTTAAGACTTTCTACAGCCTTAAGAATGATGAGCAGTTGAATGCTTTCTCTCAGTTCGTAACAGACGGCGTAGACTACATTTTCTTGTCTGCTGCTGATACTGCAGGATGGACTTCTGCATTCAAGAAGGCTCAGAAGGCTGGAATCAAAGTATTCCTTTTTGACCGCATGGTTGATGTAAAAGAAAACCTTTATGAAGCTGCTGTTGTTTCAGACATGGCTAAAGAAGGTGAAACAGCTGTAAACTGGCTCAAGGCTCAGAAGCTTCCAGAATACAAAGTAATTCATATTCAGGGTGCTATGGGATCTGCCGCTCAGATTGGTCGTACAGGTGCTTTGGATGCTGAGTTTGCTAAGGGAACAATGAAGAAAGTTGTTCAGCAGACAGCTACATGGGACGAAGCAGAAGCAAAGAAGATTGTTGAATCAGTTATCAACTCTGGTGAGGATTTCAATGTAATCTATGCTGAAAATGATGGTATGGCTAAGGGTGCTGTTGCTGCTCTTGATGAAGCTGGTATTACACACGGTGTAAACGGTAAAGTTGTTGTAATGGGATTCGACTGCAATAAATGGGCTCTCCGCGAATTGCTCGCTGGTAACTGGAACTATGATGGTCAGTGTTCTCCATTCCAGGCTGCTGTAATCGAAAATATGATTAAGACTGGCAAGATTCCTTCAAAGACAGTAATTTCTGAAGAAAAAGGATTCGATGCTAAGACAATTACACAGGCTGACATTGACACTTATGGTCTTGGTGACTAAATAATAGTCCTCTTGTAAATATGGCGGCGTAAAGACATTCCTTTACGCCGTTTTTTTTGAAGACTTAAGTCATTCCGAACTTGTTTCGGAATCTAAAAAAAAGGATCCTGAAACAAGTTCAGGATGACAAAGGTACAAATAAATGGAAAATAATGTTGTTTTAAGTGCACGTGGAATTTACAAAGAATTCCCTGGAGTAAAGGCTCTTCAGAATGTAGACTTTACTTTGAGGGAAGGTGAAATCCATGCTCTAATGGGTGAAAACGGAGCTGGAAAATCAACTCTGGTAAAAGTTCTCACCGGTGTATATGAAAAAGATTCTGGAGAAATCAGAATAGCAGGAATAGAAGGCCCTGTTACAATTCGTTCTCCTCAGGATGCTCAGAATCTGGGTATCTCAACAGTATATCAGGAAATTACTCTCTGTCCTAATCTTACAGTGGCAGAGAATATGTATATAGGTCGCGGTAATTACAAATTTGTAAATCGCCGTGCCCAGGAAAAAAAGGCAGCAGAACTGCTTTCAAAACTTAATATTCCAGCTAAGGCAGGTCAGCAACTTGGAACCTGTTCACTTGCAGTTCAGCAGATGGTTGCTATTGCCCGTGCTGTTGATATGGAATGCAAGGTTCTTATTCTTGATGAACCAACTTCTTCTCTTGATGAAAAAGAAGTTGAACTTCTCTTTACTCTTATGCGAGATCTTAAGAAGCATGGGGTAGGAATCATCTTCATCACTCACTTTCTTGAACAGGTTTATGAAGTTTGCGATAAGATTACTGTTCTTCGAAACGGTGAACTTGTTGGTGAATATACAATTGCAGATTTACCTCGCGTTAAGTTGATTTCGGCTATGCTTGGTAAAGATATGGAAGATATGACAAACCTTAAAAATCAGAAGCGCCCATATACAGGTGCCGGCGAGGTTGTATATGAGGCAGAAGGCTTGTCAAGTTCAGAAGGTGTAAAACCTTTTGACTTCCTTATAAACAAAGGTGAAGTAAACGGCTTTACAGGTCTTCTTGGTTCTGGCCGAAGTGAAAGTGTCCGCGCGATTTTTGCTGCAGACCGTGTAACTGGTGGTAAGGTAAAAGTTAATGGTCACGATGTAAAAATCAATCAGCCAAAGGATGCAATGAAGGCTGGAATCGGATATCTTCCGGAAGACCGCAAAGGGGACGGAATTATTCAGGATCTTTCTGTCCGTGAAAATATCATACTTGCACTGCAGGTTCTGAATGGCTTTACAAAACCTATCAGCCGTGCGGAACAGGAAAAACTTGCTGATGAATTTATAGAGCAGCTTCAGATTAAGACTGCGTCAAAAGAAACACCAATAAAGTCGCTTTCTGGTGGTAACCAGCAGAAGGTAATTCTTGCCCGCTGGCTTTTGACACATCCTCAGTATCTGATTCTTGATGAACCAACCCGTGGTATCGATGTTGGTACAAAACTCGAGATTCAAAAGCTTGTGCTCAAGCTTGCAGAAGAGGGTGTTTCCGTTACCTTCATTTCTTCTGAAATTGAAGAGATGCTTTCTGTATGTCAGAGACTCATCGTAATGCGTGACCGTAAGATTGTAGGTGAACTGAAAGATGACCTTTTGCGTCAGGATGTAATTATGCAGACTATTGCGGGAGGCAAGGCACAAAATGGCTAATAAAATTGTAAATCAGATTAAAAAACTTTTTCAGTCGCAGCTTGCGATTCCGCTTGTTGCTCTGATTGTACTTGTTGTTTTCAACCTTATTCGGGATCCAAGTTTCTTTTCTATTGTGATTAAGAAGAACAATCTTGGAAATACAGTTCTTTCTGGCAACTTAATCAGTATTTTGAACGGTGCTTCTGAGCTGGTAATTCTTGCAATCGGAATGACTCTTGTGACCTCTGCAACCAAAGGACAGGATATTTCCATTGGTGCATCTGCAGCAATTGCAGGTTCTGTATTCGTAAAGATTCTTCGTGCAGGAAACATAAATGGGGGAACAATTCTTCTTGGTTTGATTCTTGCCTGTATTGTTGCAATTATCTTCTGTTTATTCAATGGTTTGCTTATTGCTAAGTTCAATATTCAGCCGATGATTGCTTCCCTGATTCTTTTTACAGCAGGCCGTCCTATTGCTTACTGGATTAACGGTGGTGCTACTCCTAATGTTGAAAGCCCACTTCTTACTTACATCGGTGGATTTATTCCGCATATTGCAATTCCAACTCCTATTATTGTGGTTGTTATTTTCATTCTGCTTATAAATCTTCTTTTGAAAAAAACAACTCTTAGTCTTTACATTCAGTCTGTAGGTATTAATGAGCGTGCTGCAAAACTCAATGGCATTAATCCTGTTATCTGGAAACTTGCTGTATTTGTAATTCTTGGCGTTTGTGTAACAATGGCCGGTTCTATCAATGTATGCCGTATTGGTCTTATAAATCATGAGACAATCCTTCTTGATATAGAAATGGATGCCATTCTTGCTGTTGCTATTGGTGGTAACTCACTTGGAGGCGGTAAGTTTAAGCTTTCTGGTTCAATCCTTGGCGCTTATATTATCCAGGCTCTTACAATCACGCTTTATGCAATGAAGGTTTCTTCAACCGCAGTAAAGGCTTACAAGGCAATCGTAATCATTATCATTGTAGTTGCCGGTTCTCCAGTTGTAAAAGCATGGATAGGTCAGCTTAAAGATAAGATTATAGCAAAGAAGGAGGCTAAATAATTATGGCAAATATTTTTACTAATCTTTTTGGCAAAAAAGAAAATAAACAGCCGCTTTCAAATACAGCTCTGCTTCTTACGATTACAATTTGTATTTTCGTTGGAATGTATTTACTTGCAATGATAATCTGGGGCGGAGGATTTTTGAATCCGCAGCAATTCCTTGATTTATTTAATAATAACTCATATCTGATTGTTGCGGCTTGTGGTCTTACAATCGTAATGATTACCGGTGGAATTGATATTTCTGTTGGTGGTTCCATTGCTCTTATTACTATGGCTTCTGTAGTATTTATGGAAGATCATAATGGCGGTATTTTCAGTTCGATTCTGATATCACTTGGAATTGGTCTTGCAATGGGACTTGTTCAGGGATACCTTGTTGCCTTCCTTAAGATTCAGCCATTTATTGTTACACTTGCCGGTATGTTCTTTACCCGTGGTATGACAACAATTGTTAGTAGAATTCCGCGTACTGCAAGTAATGAGCTCTTCCTTGAATTAAAGGATTTTTATATTGACATTCCTTTCCTTGGTACCTGGGCACGTAACGGAAACTGGATTCCTGCTTCTATTGAAGTGGGTGTAGTTATTGCACTTTTGGTTGTACTGCTTTTATGGGCTATGCTCAAATGGACACGTTTTGGACGTAACCTCTACGCTGTTGGTGGAAATAACGAAAGTGCCCTTATGCTTGGTATAGATGTACGCAGAACTCAGTTCTATGCATACATTTTATGTGGTGTTCTAGCAGGTATAGCAGGTTTCTGTTATCTTCTGCATACTGGTGCTGGAAATGCCTCAAATGCTACTGCTGCCGAAATGCAGGCAATTGCTTCATCAATCATTGGTGGAACCTTGCTCAGCGGTGGTGTTGGTAGTGTAGTTGGAACTATGTTTGGTGTTATGTCCCTTAAGACAATCAACAACATCGTAGTTGCTTCTGGCTTGAGAGAGCCTTACTGGCAGAGTATTACTACAGGACTTATGCTCGCATTCTTTATCCTCCTGCAGAGCGTAATCCTGTCACAGCGAAAAAAGAAGCTGGGTAATATGGCTGGCTAAAGCTGAAGTTTATACTCACGGGGCGAAAGCCCCGTATTTTTTTTGAAAATGTAACTGAAGTAGTGAGGGTCAGAAAAACCGCATTCGTAGGCTATGTCATAGCCCTTCATGTCTGTTTCACGCATCAGACGTTTTGCATTTTCCAAACGAACGTTAGTTAGGTATTCTATAAACGTAGTTTTACATTCCTGTGAAAAAATTGTACTAAAGTGGTTTGGGCTCAGAGCAACAGCCTGTGCGACAGTAGTAAGAGTTGTGTTCTGGTCTGCGTAGTTTTCTTCGATATAGTGTTTTGCTTTTAGAATAACATCTGCATATTTTCCAGTCATTTTTGAATCACGGAATTCAAGCGCAAAATTTAAAACCTGTTCAAGAGTTTTTATAAAACGGGTTTCATCACTAACAGCTTCGTCAATAAACTTGCGTTGTAAAATTTCCGGCTTTAATTCTTTTATATTGCCTCCAAGTTTTTCGACGAGTTTTGATACTGCGAAAATTAAATCAACAAGAAGATAAGATGCAAATACACTGAACTGGTCCGGGTTCTTTTTTATTAGACTCATTGATTCTTCAATAATACTTTGAATATCGCCTTTTGCGGCATACTTAAGTTTATCTACAAGCGGGTCGCCTTCTTTTAAGTCTAAGAGTGCATCTGCGGTAGCATTACCATTCTCTGCATCTGCAAGATCATCTGAACTGATTATTCTGGTCTCACTATTGCTGCTTGCCTGAAGGATTTTTTTAGCATCTTCGTATGAGGTGTTTAGTTGAGAAAGATGTTCAACTGTTTTTCCAATTGCAGTGAGAACAGTACAGTCTTCATTTTTTGTTGCAATGTGGTTAATTGTTTCTGCCGCACGGAACGTATTGTCGTCTAATTCTTCGCGGGTGCTTCCCTTAAAAATACAGACGAGAAGGTTAGAATGATGGAAAAAAGACACTGCTTCGTTTATTGCAGTGGAGTATGAGTTTAAAAGTGAGCAAGCTTCCTGTTGATTTTGATTATTATTTGTTCGGCTTTCAATGCGACTAATTAAAACCTTATAATAGCGGGATATAAGATTAAGACCGAGCTCGGAGCTTTTTTGAATTACGGTGCTCATTTCTTCGGAACCGTGCACAAGGTTGTTTAAGAACTCTTTTTTTAAGAGTGCTTCGTTTGATTTGAGTTCTTCGCGTAGGCGCGAGATGTCGGAAAGTTGTTTTCGTTCTTTATCAATTTGAACTGCGGTTTTGTTCAAACTTGCAAGAAGTTCATCTGGTGTAAAAGGCTTTAAAAGATAGTCTTCTATTCCAATCGAAATTGCTTTTTTTGCATAATCAAATTCGTCGTGACCGCTTAAAATAATTATTTTAATCCATGGCTGTGTCTGTTTGATAGCCTGAGCTAACTGTAAGCCATCCATAAAAGGCATTTTAATATCTGTAATCAGAATATCTGGTTTGATTTCGTGAATCATGGAAAGTGCAATTTCACCATCTGTCGCTTCACCTGCAAATGTAAAGCCGCTTCCTTCCCAGTCAATTTTAGAGCGGATTCCTTCGAGTACAATAGGTTCATCATCAACTGCAAAAACGCTATACATTGCTGCCTCC
>OCVV011024486.1_pt1 | contig 17552 bp, 24 predicted proteins | sample 1539721 | NCBI WGS metagenome assembly OCVV01 (sample SAMN02144230, study PRJEB22623) | gut metagenome | biome: sheep rumen | host: Ovis aries | place: New Zealand | reverse complement strand
GTGTTTTCTTTTGTCAGAATGACTTATGGAATATTGTCATTTCATATTGCTTCCTATGATAAGCTCAGCAATGCCTGACGTCACAGACTACAAAGGAGTACTGCCATATAGTTCTCTCTTATTAGCAATGGTGCACGGTCGTTACACTCCCATGCACTAGACCATATGTCTGGGTGAAATGTACAGTGCCCTATATAACATATGTTCTAATGGAATTTTTTCCCCACCTCGATTAGTGTACTATGTATTGTATTGCTATACATTATTACGCAGAATTTGGATGGGAAAAAATCCCATTTAGGCTTGCAGGCGTACAGTAAATCGTTGTACTACTAGGCAAGCCGCTAGTGGAATAAATTCCCCAGCTCTATCCGTATATTATTTATCATAATGCTATACTATGTTGTGTGCCAAACATATAGGGAATTTTGCCCACATAGACTTGTAAGCGTACAGTAAACCGTTGTGTACTACTAACTGTGTACCTACTCAATCCCCTACCTCTGTTTCTATGAGTAATTGTATAATTGTATACAATCATCATTCTAAAAAAGCTCTGCATTACAGCAGAGCCATTCATACTATTTAGCTATCCAGAATACATTCCTGTATCCTTGAATGTGCCATTATCATTATATTCCTCATATTCAAGAGCGATGATATAGAAATTGTATCCGTCCTTTTGAGCTGTCTTGTGCTGTCCCTTGTAGGCATGCACCTGATGACCGTTGAAGACCTTCGTCTTGTTCAGCTCTGGAACGGAGCCAAGCATTGCCTGCTTTCCAGCATTTGTATAGACATAAGGAGCATTGACAGAGAATGTTTTGTTTCCTACTCTTACATATGATACGCCGTTGCTGCTTGATGATGATACCGCCTCAGTATGATGTGCATTCCAGTAGTCAGTGATTTCATTCAACTGATTGCCCACAGTTGCATTGTGGCTGATTCTGAGCCCAGTTGAACGATGCATGAGAGGTTAAAGACCTGCTTGTCTATGCTCACGCCAGTTGATGTATTCTTCATATCCTCTTTCAGTCCAGATATCGAAAAGTTCTTGAGAGAGCCAAGAGATTGCTTTTCCTGGGTGCTCATCCCATTGTAGATATGCATCCATCCAGCATAGAGAAGGCATAGCACAATGGCCACCCTGACGAAATGCTTCCAGTTGTGCTTTCCATACCGTTTATCATGCTTGGCCTGCTTTTTCTTTCTGGATTCCTCAAATTTTTCCTGTTCTTCCTGCTGCATTGCGGCCTTGAAATCTGTAGCATTTGCTGATGATTGATTCTCTTTAGCCTGTTCTTTTTCTGACGATGCATCTACTGACGCCGTATCTGCTGGCACTGTAACTGCATCAGCCCATAGATAGATGCCCTTGATGATGAAATAGATGATTACCATGATGATGAATCTTCTGAAGAGGTCGAACTCATCAATGCAGACAAGAAAGACTGTCATTCTTTTGAAGAACACATAAATGACGGCTACAACTGCAAGATGTGCCAGCATGCCTGTCAGCCTTTCCAGAAAGACATCTCTGTCATGCTTTTTCCCTTTTCCTTTGACAATTGATATTCCAGCAATGACAGATATGAAGATGATTCCAACAGCCATAAACAATGTGACATTCCTCATGTACGTTGGGTTTGTCGGCTCAAGCTGCCTGCCTGTATACATGATATCCCAGTTGATTTTTGCTATGGCAACCGAAGATGCCAGCATGGCAGTCTGGTAGACGGTCATGAATTTGCTGACCATTCCGTTTTTTCTGTCTTGCTGTGTTGCTGTTGCCTTTGTTGTTGTCTTTGTTTCTTTTTCTCTTTCTAGTCTTTCTGCCTCTCTTTCCATAGATATTATCACCCCTGATTGTCCTGTCCTGATTCTGGCAATAGGCTTGATGCTATTACCTATCCTTATTATATATGCTGCAGTTTTCCTGTCAAATCTATCTCCATCCATTTTTACTTTTCTGCAAATTCCTTGCCATCTTCACACATTTCTCTCATTTTTGTGATTAATTATATATGTTGACCAGTTTTTTTAAGAGGGGGCTGATAGGATTATGGCAGTTGCACAATCGCAGGCATTAGAGCCAATCATCATTAACAGGCATCATGATGTCACCAGCATTGATGACATTGCTACTGGATATGGGAATGACACTGGGATGCTTCTCTTTACCTTTACGGATAGGCAGTACCACGACTGGAATGTCATTCTTCATGATTCATGGTATCAGTGTCTCAGTGACCATCATGAGAGCTTCTCATGCAGGACGGACCTGCAGCTCTCTGACTTTATGAACGGCAGGATGAGAAATGAACTGCTCCCTGTTGTCTGGTGCTTTGAAGGAGCAAAGACGCTAGCCCGTATTGCCGTATTCAGGCATGATGACAGCATGGAGCAGTATGCCAGCATGCCGTCAAGCGTCTATGGACGCAAGCCCATGTCTATTGCAGACATCTATGACTGTGACGAATATCTTTCTCCCAGCATCTATGGAGGCTGCTATGAAATCAGTCAGCAGACGGAGTTTGGCAGCACCAATGGCTACACAGGGGAATTCTCCACAGTGACGCTCTATGACGTTGATGAAGATGCTACGCTCGACCTCTGATGAACAGCTGGTGATAATGCCCGCCATGTAGACAGCACCGTCCATGGCATCATATTAAAATGGAGGTTTCAAAATGGATAATGAAACTTATGACTACGAGGACTATCAGGACCTTAGCGGAGACGACAGCCTGACTACGACCACGCTTACTGATGGAGGCATGAGCAATTCCTCATCATCAGCAGCTCTTGCAGCAAGTGGAACGTCTATGATTCTGGCATTCGTCATGCTCATTGTTATTTTTGTAGCAAAGATTAAGATTTTCACAAAAGCTGGCAGGGAATGGTGGAAGGCTATCATTCCAGTCTATCGTGACTACTGCACGTTCCAGATTGCCAGAATGCCTGGATGGCTCGCATTGCTGCCATTCCTGGAAATCCTGCTCTTATTATTTACAACTATTTCTGGAGCAAGTGCTATTCTGTCTGGCTCGTTTGCAGCAGGCGGAATGTCAATGTTCCTCATCATCGCTACAGGCATCGTCTCCGTTGCCTTCAGCATTGCTCAGATTATCCTGAACTTCAGGATGGCTAAGGTGTTCGGCCGTGGCATCGGATTCGGATTCGGCCTGTGGCTCCTGTCCCCAGTCTTCTACATGATTCTTGCATTCGGCAAATCTGAATACATTTATGATGATGCAGATGACAGTGGCAATGATGATAACGGCTATGGCGGTTATGACAACGGATACAGCAATGGATTTGATAACGGCAATAATCCATCAGGCACGCCTGACGGCGGAGCTGGCGGAGGATTCCAGAACATGCAGGCTGATTATGGCCAGTATGGACAGACAGCACAGCCAGACTATACTCAGTACTGTCAGCCTCAGGGCTATCAGAATCAGGACAACAGCCAGTACGGACAGCCACAGGACTATGGGCAGCATGGACAGACGCAGGCTCAGACCGTGCAGTATGACAACAACGGACTGGCAAGTGCTACACTGCCACAGGACCAGCAGACGCCATCCTATAATGACTTTTATGGTCAGGGAACAACTGGTATGCAGTCCACACCTGACAGCTACGGTCAGGGGGCCAGCGGTATGCAACCTGCACCTGACAATTACGGTCAGGGTGCTAACGGCATGCAATCCAATCCTGGCAATTACGGTCAGGGCATGACACAGCCTGATACTGGTGGATACAATGCCTACGGCTATCAGCAGGGACAGTTTAATGCTCCTTATGGCAATCAGGGAGGCTATGCCAACGGATACAATGGCTACGCCAATGGCTTTGACAATAGCTCCAGTGGCAATCAGCAGTAAGGCCGTATCTATTTCTGCAGGAGGTGAGAAATTAATGGACGAATTTCTTAAGGAACTTGACGGCATGCTTGATGACTTCGATGCATGCAAGGTCAACGAACCTAAGACGCATTCCTATTCAGATTTCCTGTACGAAACGCATAAATACCATCGTTTTCTGAAATCCTACATTGAAGAAAGAAACGAGGCAAAAAGAAAGATAGAAGAGAAATCTTGATGGCAGGGACTCAATCAGCCCCTGCTTTTGCATATAGAGGAGGAATATCGTCATATGCCAACACAAATCTATTATTCAGACACCTATCATCCAGACGACTATCGTTCAGAAGCTCAGGCATCATACAGCCATGGAAACGATTCTGACTCCTATGGCTATTGTCCTATATATCGTGATACAATATATTCATCTTTTAATAAAGTAGATGGAAATAGAGATGTCAGCACTATGTCATTTACTGGAATCGTCATCACAGATGATGCCATGATAGCCTTTGGAGACAGCAAAGGCACAAGAAAGGATGCCTTTGGAAACATGATGCAGGAAAGAGGCAGACAGGTCAGAAAGGTCTTCAGGTTTGACGAGAACACGCTCATTGCGGCTTCAGGCATCAACGAAGTCTATGACAAGAATATCCTCAGATGCGTAGAGAATGTCATAGAGGAATCCATCAACGATGAGCATACAGATATCCTCATGATGCTGGAAAGGCTGTCAAGAGGCCTGAAGGACATCAACGGGGAATATCATATATATATTGGAAGAAAGGAAGGCACTGGCATAGCAAGCGTACAGGAAGTCTTTGTCAATAGTAGCTGTGTGCAGTTCTTCCAGAGAAAATACAACAATGAAGAAGCCTTAACAAAGCTTATGAACAATACGCCTGTATTTGCCTTCCATCTTAATGAGACGCTTGCACTATTTGCCCACAGACATGCAGACTATACAGCTGACGATATCATGCAGCTTATCAAGAAGAGCATCACAGAAAACATTGACAGAGTAGAAGCCGAATACGGCTACTGCCCAGTCGGACTGCCTGTGCAGTTTGAGGTCATAGAGCTGTCATAGATTTATATTTTTTAATATTATTATTACTCCCCTCATTAATTTGTGCAAATATCATATATTTTTGCAACAGAAAAGCAGGCACCATATTTGATGCCTGCTCGTCTATGATAGGAGATTAGCTAAATGATTTTAACAATAAAATTGCTAGAGAATTAACTAAAAAGCGCGTAGACGTGCAATTCGTCTACATTAATATTTAATCATATATTTTTTAATATGTATGTTTTTTAGAGAATTTGATAAAAAAAGATGCAGGCACCTTTTCTGATGCCTACAATAATGGATTACATTCAATTACTTTCTTGTGAATGTCGTTGCCGCTTCATTCACATCCATATTTAATCATATATTTTTTAGAGAATTTATTGATTTTTTTTGCTTCACAGGGAAAGTTCATCAACTAGTCACGACAAACAAAAAAAGATGCAGGCACCTTTTCTGATGTCTGCAACGAACGAGGATAAAAATTCAAAAAGTGTTTGTATGCAAAAGAAGAAACAATAAACTTTTGCAGTTAAAAGCCATTTTCCATGTTTTTTTGTGGATGTTGCGCTCATCCACATTGGATATTTAATCATATATTTTTCAAATGTGTGCACTTTTTTAAAAATTATTTATTTTTTTGCATTGGGAAGCTGAGCATCATGTCACGATAGTAGGCATACTGCTTATTGCGGGCCTCTATTTCGGCTGGCAGTCCTGTGGTGAGGTCAGTGCAGTAGGAGCTGAAGGCGTCCAGCTTGGTCACGATGTCCTGCTGGACTGAGAGAGGAGGAACGGGAATTTCAAAGTGAGAATACTTGCTTATCCATAGTCTTTTGTGCTCCTTAGAAGAAAAGTCAAGGGAACACATGCAGTAGTAAAGATATCTCAGCATTACTCCGTCACAGCTCTTGATGAACTTGGTTGCAGAAGACTTGACCTTGAATGGAAAGTCTACCCATTTCAATGCCCCTGTGAAGTCGTCAAACAGAATGACGGGCCGTTGCTTGCTTGCACTGTATATTCCACCCGTTTCATCCGTATACCCAAGAATGAAGGTCTGCCCTGCTGTCAGTACAGGCGTGTCATATTCATCATCGTAATCCGTACTGTGCACGATATAAGGTCCTGGCTGTTCGTATGATGAAACTTCAGCTATTTCCTTGCGTTTCATGCCTTCCACGCCTTCCAGTCTGAGCAGTTCATCCCTGTAGTACTCATACTGTTTTGTTCTCATTGCAAGTTCTGCTGCAAGCTCTGTTGTGAGTTCTGTCGCAAGCTTCGTGAATGCGTCCAGTATCCGAACAATCTCCTCTTGAACTTGCAATGGTGGTACGGGGATTTCAAAGCCGTCAATGTCAGAAATGTGGACATGAGGCACACCTCCACCCTTCTTGCAGGAATAGATAGCATCCTGCATGGATGTCATCAAGTGATAGACGTAGCGTGTATCAAGTGCCTCAGTCCCCTTGACTGTAAAGCAGTCACAGGCGAATATGGGCTCATTCCAGTACTGCACGAATCCTGCCCTTGCCCCACTTCCAGCCACAGTGATAGTCTCACCTTCCCTGTTGGACTGGTTACAGTAGAATGCTGGCTGTCTGCCACCAGAGATGACGGGAATGCACCCCTCTTCTGCTTTCTTCTTTGTGAGGGATGTTCCTCTCTTCATCACGGTGACATCCCCCAGCCTCTTATACTCCACCCCATCATGGCACATCTCCTCAATCATCTCTTCTATTCTGCTCATTGCACATCCTCCCCTTTTTCTATGATAGTGATATTTTTATATAATCATATTGATGTTGAAAATGATGAAAAAATACATAGAAAAGAATAGAATATGCAAAAAAAACAGCAGGCATCATAATAACACCTGCTGTGATGTGATTAAACATGCTTGCTATTATTGCCGTCATTGTCGTCTTTGCATCTGTTGTTATTTTCAGTCAGTCTATTGTAGATAGGACGTTGGAAAAGGCACACGACAGACTGCCAGACTGGGCTGTTGCTAGCCCCAAGGATATGTTGAGTGCTGATGCATTGAAGGCATTGCATATTGCCAGAATGGCATAATCAAAAGATAGAAGCATATTGTGTATGTCTTGCGACACACGTATATTATATCATATATATTCATTTTGTCAATTCTGTTTCCATTTTTCTAAATTATGAGGAACAGGAAAGGAGGACACAAGAGTATGTCTGATGTTCTGAAGGCATTGCATTAGTCACAGCATAATGCTGTGGCTTTTTTTGCTTTTCTATGCTTTTTCTGCATTTTCTTTCCTATTCTTGTGATTTATTCATTAATATGATATAATGTCTATGTAATTTCAGGAGGTATTAAATTATTATGAATACTGAAAACAAGACAAATGAAACAAATGCAACAAATGCAAATACAGCAACTGTCACAATTGACCTTGGACCTGTCTTCAATTCAGGAGAAAAGAAGTTCCTGAAGAGATTCCTTCAGCTGATTACAGGCGTGAAGCTCAAAAAGTACTTCAAGAGCGGCGAAGCCAGGAAGCTTAACGACCTCAAGAAGAAAATCAAGAAGAATGATTATGCCGTTACGCTTGAAGAAGCAGAAATCATCAGATACATGCTGGAAGTAGCGGCTAATGAGCTTCCAGAGGACAAGAGATATGGCGTGCAGGCCATGATAAGGAAGATGCACCATGCAATGATGCAACATGGAAATCAGCAGGAGGCCGTTTAACAATGAAGAAGCACTCCATGTTTGGGTTTGAATACATTTTTGATATAGCATTAATTGTTATCTTTGCACTTTGCATGCTGATAGGCACACTTACAACCCAAATGGCTATTGCATATTTCTTGATTGCTGCAGATTTGCTGGTCATCAAGACATTTTGTATTGCCTTTTTCAAAGATAAAAAGCGAGACTACTTCCTTTTCAGCCTCTTATCAGCATCATTGGTTTTTCTCGCATTTTCCTATAGACTCTATTTGAGCAACATTAACAAAGTCACCATACCATCTATTGTCTCTATTATCTCGATTGTCATCACTATTTCGGTAGGATTGACGTTCTGCATCGAAGGAATTCGCCAACTATTAAGAAAAAAATAGAAACAGGCAGACTGATGCCTGTTTTTTTCTATACAATTTTCTATATAAAAAAAGGACAGGCCACACAGCCTGCCTATATTATATATCCATTTTTAATGCTCAAGAGCTCGTCTTACTAATCTTTCAGCTGTATTGACGCCATCTAGCTGGACGTCCATCATGGCATTTGCTAAAGTCAAGGCATCATAATTCGAATGACTAACCATTTCCATGAAATCATCAGCCATTTCCTGATTGCAGTATTTTTCCTCAACAAAGAAGAAAGCAATTGCATCTGTATCAATGTAGCCTTCTTGTGCATTTGTGATGGCATAGATGCCTTTGTCATCATCAATGAAGATGTGAGCAGCTACTGCCACCTTTCCGTCTGTCATGATGACAGGATAAGCACCTTTCATATCTCTCTTTGCCTGCTGTGCTTTTTCTTTTGCTTTTTCCTTTTCAGCTGTTTTCTCTTCTCTGATAGCTTCCTCTACGGCTTCAATGGTAGAATCAATGATATCGTCAATGGCATCAAGCTTGCGTCCGATGACATCAGCCCTTTCCATCAGTTCATCGAATTCCTTTTCAAGTTTTCCTCTCATCTTGAGGAGTTCATTGAATTCCTCCTTAGTCTTGTCATCAAGCACAGAGACAATCTGTTCCTCTGTTAGTCTGTTTTCATTATTATTATTCATATAAGCAATTAACCTCCTGCTATGTCGTCCTATGACATATTTATTATATCTTTTTATTTTATTCTTGTCAAAATATGATACCATAAATATTTTATATTTTTGCACGTTTTTCTATTTCAATTTATTAATCATTATGATATTATAATGACAGGAAGCAGGAAAAGCCATACTCCTGCCATCCATCTGCACATATAATGCAGATTGCCTCTAATATTCTATCATTTGAATTTTGTTTGAATTGTCAAAGCGGGCGGACGGTTGTGTCTGTCCGTTTTGCATTTTATTGAAAAAAATAAAATTCATCCTCATATAATTTGCATTTGATAAATGATAATGCTATTATATAGATGTAATCAAAAGAGATTGATATTCGTCAGTCATCAATGATTCAAAGAGCAGTATTTCCATTTTAAGCAAATCGAGGAGGGACAATCATGGAAATCATTAACAAGACTACACGCACAGTAGGACAGAGAACTTATGAAACTTATGAAGTCAAGGTGGCAGATGACGGAACTTCCGTTAAGGTTGAATTTACACCTAACAGAATCAATGGTGAAGTCAAGCCTAATGACAAGGGCTATATCGGCATGGCTGATGTAGACTTCGGCGGACACTTCGGCATCAAGGTCACTCACATTGCTGTCTACACAAACAATGAAGGCGAGCCAAGAATTCTCATGCCTAGCAGAGTAAGAATGAGAAACGGTGAAGCTGTCACAGATGAAAACGGCAGAAAGATTTATGACGATATCGTATTCCCAATTGCAAAAGGTGGCAGAAGAGATTTAGTTGAAGCCATTGCCATTGTGGCCAATGAGTATTTGAACTAGCAAAAGTCATAAAGTAGGAAGATAGCGTTCAAATACTCATCTGGGCGTCTATGCTATGTTTCTAGTACATGAATCATAAAAGACGCCCACCACGAATATCTAGGATAACGTTCAGCGCATTTAGGCAGAAGACATTGAGACATTCGACCAATCAATAAGTCTTCCGCCTTTTTGCTTTTTTTAAAGAATTAGGAGGCTATATCCCATGGGAGACAAATCACCTACTACCTTTTGTCCTGAATGCAGGCAGAATGTCACCTATACCATCAAGACCATCACCATCATTCAGCCATTCAGAGGCGATGAATACACTTTTGAAGGCAAAGTTGCCTACTGTGACAATTGTGGTGAGGAACTGTATTTTGGTGACATTAATGACTACAATCTTGAACGCTTTTATGAGGAATATCAGAAGCGTCATCCAGACTGGCACATGCCATCTGGATGGTTAAGCAATTGACATAGAAATAGCAGGAAAAAAGTAAATTCACCCTGCTATTTTTTGCATACTCTACATTAATATGCTATAATATCAATGTACTTGAGGAAGTACTGAATTTTGAATTAATCTTGACTAAACCAAAAAAAAGAAGCAGAAAGGACTGATGCACATGGCAGAAAAATTTGGCATATATGATACTTCAACAGGATTGTGGATTTCTAACTTAAAAGGCTGGGAATTTGGTGATGCTCCCTATGAATGGACTAAAATTACAAAGGCTTCCAATGTTGTTGGAAGCGCACCATCTTCCTACAGAAAGAGGCTTGCTGTCAGAATCATTAACAATGAGACGCTTCGGAAGGCTTCCGAGTATCGAGAACGTCTGATTGCACAGCAGGAAAACCAGGCCATGGCATCTCAGTTGCAGACTGCTGACAGCTCTGATAGCACTGATACAATGCAGGCATCTGACAGCGATTTGTCTAAGTTCAGAAAACTGCTGAACATGTCACCAAGGAACTTCCTTGTTCTGATGGAATATGCTGATATCCTTTCTAAGTTTCAGCAGGAAATCTACAGTGACTATAACCTTCGCCTTAGAAAGGCAGATGGCAAGCAGCAGGACTACCTGCATCTCATTGAGAATGAAGACCTCACGGATGCAGAAAAGGCGCATCTCTTTGACGAGATGAAGGACTTCCGTCACGAGAGACGGGAAATCAAGAACGTCCTTGCCGTTCTCGGTGTCATGATAGATGGCGGTGATGTCTCTAAGAAAGCTGACTCACTTAGAGACTGGACATACGTGCCGAGACAGTCGCCAGACATGTTCCCAACTGAAAGTGTAAGATACAAAATCAGTTAGTCAGCTTAATATAAATTAGATATCTAAATCAAAAAAGGAGACAAAGAAGATTATGAAATTTAACGTAAAGAAACCAGAAACAACAGCCCAGGAAGAATTTTATACAGATGCAGATATGACAGCATCAGCAGATGATGATGCAGCCATGAGTGACATTGACTTCGGATTTGAAGACCAGATGCCAAGTGATGACGGTCAGGAAGATGCCATTATGTTTGGTCATGAATTAGATGATAATGATGCAGATGATGATGAAACTGATGCAGCTGATGAAACAGACGCAATTGCAGATGCTGATGATGCAGAGGCTCCAGCAGAAACAGCAGAAACAGCAGAATCAGTGACACCTGCTCCAGTCAAGACAGCGAAGACCAAGGCTGTCAAGACAAAGACAGCAAAGACAAAGACTAAAGCCGTCAAGGCAAAAGCTGATGCCATCTATACGGTTGCATCATATTCTACTGATGATGATGATATTGACATTGCAACTTATGCTTCTCAGGAGGAAGCTGTCAAGGCTGTCATCAAGGATTTCACCAAGGAGCTTTCAAAGCCTGAAGTCTTCATGAATCTTGATGGTGATGTTGTCTTCAATACAGAAAAGACAGTCATCAAGACATCATCAGGAAAGAAAATCTGGAAAATCAAGGCTTAGGAGGAGAAACATGCTGAAAATACTGCTAGGGATTGTCTCTCTGGTGCTGATTGCCCTCTGTCTGCTTCAGGCAGGCAGGGATGGCAGTCTCATCAGTGCCCTGACAGGACAGAGCACAAACCTGTTCAGCAAACGCAAGGAGAAAGGCATTGACCTGTTCGTGTCAAGGGCAACAGCCATTTCCCTTGTGCTTTTCTTTGTGCTTGCGCTCCTGGTCACGCACGGGTACTAGATAGAAAGGAGAGATTGCTTATGAATATTATTAAGACGATTTTTAAGGATAAGGAGCTGAGGAAGAGACTGCTCTATACATTGTTCATGCTGCTGGTGTTCAGGCTTGGTGCCGCTATCACCCTGCCCTACATCAACACAGGGTCGCTTGGCTCCGTCTTTGACAGTGCCAGCATCTTCTCTGTCATGAACATGCTGGGAGGAGGCACGCTGGAAAAGTTCTCGCTGTTTGCCTTGGGCATTTCTCCCTACATTACAGCTTCGATTGCCATTGAGCTGCTTTCCATGGGTGTCGTGCCCTCCTTTACAAGATGGAAGAAGGAAGGCAACAACGGCAAGAAGAAACAGCAGACGGCGACAGCCATTCTGTCCGTCATCATTGCCGTCATACAGGGAGCGGCCATGGTCTATGGCATGGATACTGGCTATGGCATTGTCAGCAATGGCACGCCTCTCAGATATGCCTACATCACTCTGCTCATGACGGCTGGCAGTCTTGCGACCATGTGGATTGGACAGCGTATCACGGAAAAGGGCATTGGCAACGGCACATCGCTCATCATCGTGACGGGCATCGTAGGAGCCTTCCCTGGAGGGTTCATGTCCGCCTACTCTTCCATGAATGCAAGGAGCTTCATCTTCTTTGTACTGGCTTATCTGCTTATCATGCTGATGGTGGTCTTTGTCGAGATGTCGGTAAGAAAGATTGACATCTTCTATGCATCTGGCATTCATTCATCCAAGGCTGATGATGAAGTGAACCTGCCATTCAAGATTAACAGTGCATCGGTGATTCCTGTCATCTTTGCTATCAGCCTGATGACGGCTCCACGTACCATCATGACCTTCATGAAGCAGACAGCCTTCATAGAGAAGCTGTCATCCATTCTTGATTACACACAGCCTGTTGGCTTTGCTATCTATGTCATCATGATTATTCTCTTCACCTTCTTCTATGCTGGTCTTCAGATGAATGTCAAGGAGATTGCCAAGAACCTGTCTCAGACAGGAGGCGTGGTGCCAGGCGTAAGAGCTGGCAAGGACACGAAGAAGTATCTTGGCAAGGTGCTCAACCGCATTACGGTGGCTGGTGCCATCCTGCTTGCTCTCGTGGCCGCCATTCCTATTGTCATTCCTCATATATGGAGCGTGGCCGCTGGGACGTCACTGCAGCTGGGAGGAACGGGACTCATCATTGTGGCAAACGTTGCCATGGAGTTCATCAGGCAGATAGAGACTTACAGCGTCAAGGAGAGATATTCGCTCTACGATGAAGCGGGAGGAATGCAGTAATGGATAGAAAAACACAGTCAGATAGACAGCAGGTGCTGGACGAGCAGAAGCGAATCAGGGAGGTGCAGAAACAGCAGCAGCTGGAAATGCTCAATGATGTCTTTGACGATGACCCTGTGAAGTTCAGGGAATGGTTTTCCGTTAAAGGCATCATCAGCGAGCTGAGACAGGTCTCATGGCCTCGCCCTGCCGCCCTGCTCAAGGGCTTTGCAGGCGTCACGGTCTTCGCCGTGCTGCTTGCTGGTCTAACATATGGCTATGACACACTGCTGATAAAGTTGCTGTCCTTGCTAGGATAACAGCCATCAGGATGCTGTCATTGCCGATAATAGGAAGAGGACAGTTACAATGCTGTCCTCCTTTTTTTGTTTTTCAAATAATGCGTGAGACAAATGATATTCGAGGCATATTATTGAATCACAGCAATAGAAATAAAAGCAATCAGGCATGTTACACCCTTATTGCCTGCACAGAGACAGCAATACCAGATTGCATATTAACCGTCCCAGACATGTCCAGACACGCTGATATAGGCTCCTGGATGCTGGCAGTGAGGATGCCAGATGATAGAGGCATCTGCATCATTGACGGCATCCTGTCATCAGCTGACTCAAGCATATATTTAATTGCATCTATTTCCATAAAATGATGATTAATTATCTGCATAATATATGAAAGGAGTCTCTATTATGGAATTAAGAGAATTATTAAATCATCTCCCAGACGGAGAGATGATGATTGAAGCAGAGCGTGACATCACATTCTGCTTCATCAGACATCACGATGATGCCAAAATACTGGCATACAGAAAGGGCTTAAGCGTCTATGAGGATGAACGTCCTATAGATGATATGTCATTTGATTATGTTGCTGATGCTGTAAAGAGAATCAATCAGCAATATCATGTTGCATCATTATGATTTATTGAATGCTTTTTGAGACTTACTGAAAGGAGAAAAGAAAAATGTATTATAAAGTCAAAGTCAAAAGAGGATGGTTCTCTGATGCCAGAGTCGTTGCTGAAGGAAGGGACGAAAAGGCATTGGAGAAATTCATCGATGATGTCTTCTACGAATTCTATCTTGATTGGCATCTGAAGAGAAAAGGACATCTCTTTAGGTTCCACTATATGTTCAGTTGGCACTATATAGAAAGCATGCAGTTTGGACGGCAGACAATATGGATTGAGGAATCTGTGCCTCCTGCTTTCGACTATGAGAAGAAACTCAATAGCGATGGCATTTATGTCCATTGCAAATGGTGATACTATTTGTCTGCTGACGAATAGAATTTTCTTATTTTGCTGCTCTATAATTTGCTATGTTTGTATTATAGTGATATAATGTCAACGAAAAGGAGAGATGAAAATGAAAGAAATCACAGTAAAAATTAAGCAAACAGATGAGGCTGAATTCATCGGCCAGTTTATCGATGTTTTTGAGGATTTCCTAGACAACAAGGGAATCTGTATCGATAATGCCGACAGAGATGAAGATGATGATAATGCTGCCATTATCTACGGTGATGATTATGACATCCTTGCAGATGAAATTCTTTCTGTCCTGCATAATTGGGAAAAAGAAAAATAGGATTCACACTTTTTACAGTCACACTATTGTGTGGCTGTCTTTTTTTGTTTTCTGTCAGGATGAAAAGCAAAAAAACAGCAGATGCAAAAGCACCTGCTCAATATGCAAATATGGTTGATGTGATTAAATATCATCAGCCATATAAATTCTGTATAGTTGACTGTAGTCACTATGGAGAAAGCGAGGAGAACGAACATACAGCATCAAAAAAACAGCGGGATTATCCCAGGAGCCTCAATTCCTGGTCCCAGACTGGACGAAAATGATTCCAGCGACTGTATTCCTTTGCTTACATTCGGTCTCCTCCAAAACCGAATTTGTATGGCAAAATACAAGAAAAGGAGTTATTTTAGCCAGTCTCTTGCGAGACATATACATTATATCATTTTGATGTATATTTGTCAACAAAAAGCAAGGCAAAAGCTGATATAGCTCCTTTTTCTCATTCAAGGAGGACTCCCATATGAGAAATTTAAAACAGAAGAAAGGAGTAGAAAATGCATATGCAGAAGACCTGAAGGAAAAAAATTCCTCCAGGCAAATATCAGCTCATGACGAGGAAGAAGCGAGGACGGATGATGACACAGACAGGCTGTACTGTCTCTTCTCCGTAGGATTTTTGTCAAGGATACTTAGACCATTTCTTGTTTTCTGGGCATTCTCACATTTCCTGGAGAGATTCTTTGGCACTGCTGGCAGGAATATTGCCTATGTCATCATCATTGTAGTATTTGCTTTCCTGCTCATCGCAAGCAGCATGATTGTAGACAGGACGCTTGAGAAGTCGTCTGATGTACTGCCAGACTGGGCAGTCAGGTCGCTTAAATCAAAGATTTCAGATGAAGCTTTGAAGATGCTGAATATTAAGTCAGAGAATGAGGACAACCAGAAATAGTCATCATTCCTATATTAGGATACACATATTTGTGCATCCTTTTTTTGCTGTGGAGAGATTCTTAAGAATATTGCCTGCTATTTATTGGCCGTTTTTACTATGCTACATATTTATAGTATTCAATCAAGCCGCCCTTTTAGCTTCAAAAAAACAAGAATAAAAAAAGAAGATGCTATATTGCACCCTCCTAGATGATGATGACTGGTGTGCCAATGCCGAAGTTATTATAGATGACCCTGGAGTCAGCTAATGTCATATTGACGCATCCATGTGAGCCGTTGCTCCTGTAGATGCTTCCCCCAAAGCTGTGTCTCCATGAGGCATTGTGGAATCCCTGTCCGTTATGGAAGGCAGAGAAGTTATCCACTGGTGAGGCATATCCTGGTCCCTTGAGGACAGCAGGTGAACGCTTGTGGAAGATGTAGTAAGCTCCTCTTGTTGTTCTTCTGCCTGCTACATCCTTGCCTGTAACAACGGAAGCATTCAGAATCTTCTGCCCGTCCTTGTAAGCCGTGACGGTCTGGCTTCCGATATTGACAAGAATGAATGTCTTGCCAAGCGTATCATTGCCATTCATCTTCATGACAACTTCCCTGTCAACGTCCTGACTGCTCAGGATATCCTGTCTGATGAACTTGACTTCCTTGGATGTATCTACGACCTTGCCGTAAGTGCCTCCTGATGCTGTAACGGTCTGTCCGTCTGGCGTCTGGAATGTGATGGGCTTGCCGATTGTGCCGAAGTTGCTGTTAAGTGACTTGACGTAGCTGCCAAGCCATTTCTCGTCCACGCTGAGCTTGCCGTTCTTGTCTGCACTGACATACTTCATAAATCTGTCAGCATCCAGCACTGTGCTGGCATCACCGCTCCTTAATGTGATTTTATGGCTGGCAATCTTTTCAAGAGCTGTCTTCTGCTTCCTGATGCTCTTGCTCTTTGTAGTGATGGATGGCTTGATGAGATAATCAGCATTGTCGATGCTGAATGTATCATCACCTTTTTCAACAGATGTGACGAATGCCTGTGTCAGCTTCTTCATGTCAAACTGATTGCCCTGATGTTCCTCTACGACCTTGACAGCATGGATATCCGTATCATAGATGACCTTGGCATCTGTTGTGACATCCTTTCGCTCCTGAATGGCAGGCTGAGATGACAGCCATTTTTCTGCCTTGACGTTATCAGCAGCAATGTCTCCTGAACCTGATGCCTTTGTAGCAAAGACTGCCTTGATAAGTCCTGTATCTCTCTGCTTCATCATGACAGCATCAATGGTCTTTTCGGCATCATAGGAAGCAATGTCCTTTCTCTTGACGCTTGCCACTGCCTGTCCGTTATGCGTCAGCGTGATGTTCTCACTGCTGTTCTTTTCCAACAATGCCGTCATGGCCGCATCCTTGCTCATGCCGCTGACATCCACCCCGTCAATGACCGTGTGAGGATAGAAGGTGCTGGCATGTGCCTGCCTGTAGACGACATTTCCCATTGCATAGACACCTCCTGCCAGTACGACAGCCACCAGCGTCTTTCTGATATTTCTCTTGACACTTTTCTTGAGTCTCATGATAATCCCTCCTCGAATATGTGCAAATATATTTTAAATCATAATAATGCAAAGTCAAATTATTTGCTGTCGAATTGCAGGATTGCGTCACGGTAGTAGGCATATTGCTTTTCCCTGGCAGCAATCTCTGCAGGCAGACCTGAAGTGAGGTCAGTGCAGTAGGAGCTGAAGGCATCCAGCCTGGTTACGATATCCTGCTGGACTTGGAGAGGAGGAACGGGGATTATAAAGTCTTCTGTTATTCTTATTGAAATCTGTGGCATAGAGCCCATTTTGGAGGCTTCATCACGGAAGCTTTCAAGGTTGTTCTTGAGGTAGTAATACAGATATTTCACTGTAATGGCATTGTCAGCGGTGTATGCCCACATCTCATTCTTGAACGTGAACGGCTTATCGTAGTAAACAAAGTCAACAATACCACGTGACTGTACAAGTACGGCTGGAACTCTGGTGATGTTAGCCTTT
>OCVV010466336.1_pt1 | contig 17552 bp, 15 predicted proteins | sample 1539721 | NCBI WGS metagenome assembly OCVV01 (sample SAMN02144230, study PRJEB22623) | gut metagenome | biome: sheep rumen | host: Ovis aries | place: New Zealand | reverse complement strand
CATGTTTCGCTTCATATTAAACGGATTAGTTAGCCAATTATCATATGGAATTATTGCAAGATCAGCAAATATATAATTAGCTGTTCTTGTACTATCTATATTTTCAGCTATTACAAATGATACCGGCATTTCATCATTATACTGTTCTACGGACTTAATCCTAGTAACCAGAACTGTCATTTCACTCAGCGTTCTTTGTTGTAGTATTTCTGCTTTTAGGTAACATGCGTTCGCAAAATATACATTCATAATCAGCAGCAGACTCATTAATACAGCAGACAAACGGTAAACATTGTGGGCTAACTCAAATTTGCCTCGCACAATATACTGTAATAACCAAATGAAATATACGTACAACATAGATCCTGCATAGAGCATCAATGTATGAATCTGAGAGTTCGGTGATGTTGCACTCATCAAGAAAATAAGATTAAAGCAAAGCGGAAGAAGACCTACTAAACATGCAAGCAGCAGACCTTTATATATATTTTTTCTAATCACCCGGAGTATTAGTATTAGGCTTATTCCTACACATGTCAATATAACAATCCACTCTAAAAATCTTGCTCCTCTCATGGGAAAAAGATCACAGTTGATATCATTCGGAGAGGTATTTTTCAAAAGTTGGAAAAAAGCAAAATACGCCTTCTGTATTCCTTTTATATAATTTTCTATACCAGCGCCCCCTATGCTGCTAAGTCCCTGATAATCACTTGCTGATATATTGAACACCTTGAGAAAGAGTTTCCATATGATATAATATTCTACCAGTCCACACACGCAGATAGATAAATATCGTATTCCTCGGAGAAAAATCGACTTAACAGACTCAAGGTTGTCATCAACAATACCTGTTATTAATAAAATAACAAAACAAGAGACCGCGACTGAAAAATATGCCTGATAAGTTCCCAAACTCAAGCATATACATACTGAACTGACAGCAAATGATAATTTATTGTTATGAGTCAATTCAAAATAAACAGCAAAAACTGCTAAAAAGAGAGCGAAAAAATAATACGGCGCAGTAAACATATAGGCAAATGTACTTGTTACAACAGGGTATGTAACAAACAGCCCACATAAAACACTTTGTAACCAAACATTTTCAATGTGAAATATCTGAATCAGAATAAATACAGAAAGCGCAATAAAAAAAATCGATAACAGTCCATTGAACAGCGGAAGACTCAGATTCGTTCCGTTCGTCACCAAAGCTACTACATACGCAAGGACCGCTCTGAACCAGCGGCCTAATCCTGTAGCAGCATCAAAAGAAAGCAGTCTGCCAAACGCCAGATCATCGTGCCAGGAAATCTTATTGAACATCATAATTCCATGCGCAACAACACCATAACAATATGAATAGATAAGAATCTTCTTTAAACACTCTCTTTTGCTCAAAACATTTCCCCCAAGTACAATAACAGCTAGAATTATTAAAAAGGCATCCTTCATCCATCGGATTCTATCCTACACGATTCCTTACTGATTTGATGGCAGCTTTTCTTCTTCTACTAAATATATAGGTCTGTGTTTGGTTTCCAGAAAGATTCTTGATATGTACTGACCAATTATTCCAATAGACAATAACTGAATTCCGCCTAGAAACAGAATTACACAGATTGTTGACGTCCAACCTGAAACGTTATAATTAGCATCATAGATTTTCTTCGCGATCAAAATCAACATCCAGATAAATGATGCTGCTGTAATCATCATGCCCATGCCAGTCACAAGATTTAAAGGAGCATCAGAGAAATTCACAATTCCTTCAATTGCATATCCAAACAGTTTTCTAAAACTCCATTTGGTAGAGCCGGCTACTCTTTCAACATTCTGATACGGCAACCAATATGTTTTCCCCCCTACCCATTGAAACAGTCCTTTTGAAAAGCGATTATACTCAGTCAATCGGAGAATATCGTCAACCATTTTTCGTGTCATCATGCGATAGTCTCTCGCTCCATCAACAATTTCGACATCTGAAACACGGTTGATCAGACGGTAGAACAGACGTGCAAACATAGATCTGATAATCGGTTCCCCTGCTCTCGTCGTACGGCATGTCGCTACGCAGTCATATTCTCCACTGCTCAATTTGTCATACATCTCGCAGATTGTCTCCGGAGGATCTTGGAGATCCGCATCCATGAGCACTACATACTCTCCGCTCGCAGCTCTAAGCCCTGCATAAATCGCAGCCTCTTTTCCAAAGTTTCTAGTAAATGAGATGTAATATCCATGCACGTTCTCTGCACAAAAAGACTTGATTATATCAAGAGTCCTGTCTCTTGAGCCATCATTAATGAAAATGAGTTCATACTTTGACAAACTCATCTCATTTTCAATGACTCTCAATATTTCTTGAAAAAACAGAGGAAGCGCTTCCTCTTCATTAAAACATGGCACTATTACCGACAAAACCACCTGTTTATCATCCATTTTCAGATTCATCCTTCTTGGCATAAGCCCAGTATTTATTAGTTAAATAGTTTACCGGAATCGTTATAAAAAGATTTAATAATGGAGAAATATACTTTGAAATACCAAGCCCCTTAATCCATAAGGTCGATAATATATTGTTAAGAACTATCCCGGTAAATCCATAGCAAGCGTACGTCCTGAGCAATGCCCTTCTCTTGTCCATTTTTCCAGCATGTAACATTGAAAAGACTTTTCGACTATTCCAGAAATACGACCAATAGACTGCAAATATAAATGCAACCGTATTGGCAATCACATAATCATATGATAAATTCTCGTTTATCAAAGAAAGAACTTTTAATGTTGTAATGTTTATCGTGTAAGATACAATAACATTAGATACACCTACTATGCAGAATTTCACAAACTGAAGCAGATGATTCCAAAGATCTTCCGAAAGCGGTCTATGTAAAAGACCGCATGCTGTTGAAACAGCCTTGAATAATATAGCTTCGAATTTATTCCAGACTATTTTTCCAGCCTTTTTCCGGATGGCGCGTGCAGTTGATAGATACTTCTTCGCGGCTGCTCCGAACCCGCTCTTGTTAAAGAGTTCATAAAACCCTTCCCTGTCTTCTGTTATGACTGCGGACTTAAGCAGTGTCTGATTTTTCCTTACTGCTGTTTTCCAATCAGGACAGGCTTTGAAGACAAAGTCGTTCTTAACACTGTTAAAGAGTTCCTCCCCATGTTTGTTATGAATCAGTATTAAAGAGGTCCCTTTCCCATCATTCATTTCAGGCATAACCCTGTTTATGCCCCAAAAATCAGCAATCGTTATATCAGCAGTATATTTAGGGATTTTTTTGAACGGACATGAGTAGCAGGATGGCCGCAGATAAACATCTTCCAAAAATCCGTTCATATAAGGATCTTTTAGTGCCGGGTAATTTCTGATAACGCTGCCGTCTGAAAAAGATATTTTTGTCCCTAACTGCAGACCGGACTGATTCCAACCTTTGTCTTTAACTCTGAATTTAAAATCAATGACTTCACTGTGCTTATTATGACTTAAATAGTCTATGTATTGAGAAAAAACACTTGGAGACGGAACACCGTGACATATAAAATCTAATAGATATAGTCTCTTATCCGTATGTCCAAGAAAAGAAAGCAATCCCGCATTCTGGCACGGGGTGCCGCTAAACAACACAGTTTTTCCATCCTTCAAGTCTTTCTGTACTTCTGAATAAACTTCATGCATGTTGCTCTGCACATATTTAGAACCTTGCAGGCGTCCAAGGTCCTTCTTAAACCTAACCGACACATGAGCAACTGTGCAAAAGTCCTTGAAAGCAGCGCCATATACAATGCCGTTTTTTCTCAAAACTTCGTCTGCAAAGAGCGTAAATGCGCCACCGCTTGAAGAGTTTGCTCTCACCTCTTCATCCCTGTGCCATCCTCCATATGCTATTGGATCCGAATAGACTTCTTCCTGAACAGCATCGAATTTCTTATTCATTAGAACAGGGCATACTTTTTCACATGCATCGCAATGAACACACTTTGTTTCATCGATATATGGATATTGGAACCCCTCTTCATCTTGTTCCATCGCTATACAATTTACCGGACATTTCTGAACGCATGCCTCACAACCACAGCACAATTCTTTGTTTTTATCTACCGCAATCATATATAAATATTATTCCCAATATAATTGAGTGCTTTACTGCGCTCTTCCTGAATAACCTTTTCAATATAATCCGAATCATATTCAATATCGTAATATGCACCACCGTCTCTGGCTATGCGTTTAATATGGAACAAGTCACAGAGAGCATCTATCCTGTATCCAAAACGTTTTAATGGTATGAACGAAAACGCTTTGTTAAATATAATCGAAAATGCAAGCCCATGAAATGAGTTCGTACACACGTACGCAGCATGTCTAAATAGCCCCAAAAAATCCTCTGGTCCAACATTTACAAGAGTCTTATCTATAAAGCCAGGAGCATACCCGTATCTGCTGATATCAACAACTGGATAGCCAAACTTCTTTTTTATTTTTTCAACAGCTGAATAAGCTGCATTATTACTTTGCAGAAAATAGACAAGTATATATGGTTCATTACTGACGGGCTCAGCACAAACCCTATACCAATCCTCAGTATTCAACAAAAATGTAGGGTCAATATGCTGTTCCGGTATCAGATTAATGCATTTTTCTAGCCATTCTTGTCTCTCTCGTATAGAAACCGCATCTAATTCACGAATATACTTTGCAATCTTGTTTTTAAAGCAAGGTGGATTCCCTACGCTTGCCGCATACGAGATTTTTCTGGTTTTTATGCCCGCAAATTTCAGGAAATATGCCTTGGCCGGACCAAATGTAAGTATCGGATTCCATATTTGGTCACTCCCACATATTAGTAAATCAAAAGAATCTCTTTCGGACTTCAATTGTCGATAAGTACAATGTGTATCCGTTAAATCACCATTTTTTTCTATAAAGCTACGGAATTTCCGCACTCTCGTTTTTCGCGCACGAATAGAATGTGTCCACGGCACAAAGTTCTTCATTGGCACTTCAACCGGTAACATTCTGATACTGTCCGTCAAGCGTATGAACCAATGTCTGTAATCAATAATTCTGCATTCAACAGGAAAAGACTTTTTTATAAATTTATGTAAGGCATACGCCTGCAAGACACCGCCATAATTATTCACAAAGTGAAACGTTATAATACCTATTTTCATTTTATCATACCCAAAATCTAGAATATGAATCCAAAAAGAATATATATCGTACAGTCTATTACGGATTATATCATCAGAAAAATGCCTTGCAATTACCGGAAGAGAGCTATATATTTCCGCATATTATAAAAGTACTATGCATCAAGTTCACTCATCAGTGATGCTAACCTAAAAGTTAATCACTCAGAGTTATTAGATTTATCTCGTCACATTCAATATGAATATACTTGTGGCGTATTTTCATCTTTGATGTTTATGGCATTTCTTTAGGTTTTGCAATCATCGCAAGACCCCTAAACCAGTTTGTGCTTCCATCCATGCGACCACTTCCTGACTTCCCGCCCAAAACATAGTAATAGTCTGCTACAGTAGCTTTAGTGGTCACGATATATGTAAGCTCTCGTTCTCTTGCGTTAGCTCCCTCAATTTTAGCTGTATATGCTTTTTTATTCCAAATGTTGGCTAAGTTATAAATAGAACATGCGTGCACAGCTATCTTCACAAGGTCTGTTGCAGTAGTCAGGGTAGTGTCTGTGTTTCCATCCGCAGAAGTGAATATACTATTTGTACAGCCTATTGCACTAACTTTTCTGTTCATTTCTGCATAAAAAGCTGCTAAGCAATCCGCAGCCAGTTTACTTGAATCTCCCAAAAGTTTAGCTCCGATGTGTCGAGCAAATGCGGTAGCGCATGTATTGCTTGACGCAAACATGGTGCAATAAATCAAGTTCTGCATAGTAAGAACGTCGCCGGCATAGAACTCTCCGCCACTCCCAGGCTGTATATCCGATTCCTGTATAGTGACACGCTCTGCCAATGAATCGATATACGGTATTCCAGTGACCATAGTAACCATCTTGGTAACTGATGCGGGGGCATATTGTATATTGCCATTCTGTGAGAAAAGTATCTCTGGCTGAATACCGTCATACATTACGGGATTATGCGGTGGGAGAACACACACTGCCCCAGCACTTGCGATGTTAAAGTCTGAGCTTTTTACAACATATTTCGGATTTTTGTATTTCTCAACACCCAAATCAAGCAACTGTTTCATAGCTGTGAATCTGTCGGAGTATCGAGCACCGCACCTACCAGTATAAAATCATTATCAACTCGTCTACCAAGTCTATTAAAAATATTCATAATCACACATCTCTGTTAAATCATGCTGATAAAATACTGTATGTCGTTGTTACTGTTTCAAGTGTCATTTCATCCGGTATTTCAACATAATCCCACACATACAGTTATGCTCTTAATCACTTATATAACTTCAAATGCCCGGATATGTAAACAATCTACCAAGCATTGCATCAGTTTCTGGAGAATCCCACTTATTGAAGCCAGATCCCGCTGTAAATGTCATTTCGCTAAAATACAGCTTGCCGTCAGCCATCCTATATAGATCAACTCTAACATGAGGAAAGCCTTCTGCAAGTTTCTCTGAAACCCAAATCATCATTTGTATTAGTTTTTTAGCATAGGAAAATAATTAGTCCTAGACCAAATCAGGACGCACTATGGAGAAGTACCAATAGAACAAGTGAGATACCGCCTATAATACTACTAATTTGATTTACTAGCTTTGATTTCATTTCTTCACCGTACTTTTCAAATAACTCCCAGTGAATAATCCTTCTCATTAGGAGTATATCTCAAAAATCAGCTGTCCCAATTCGCTGATTAGCAAGCAATAAATATTTTAGAATCCATCCACGCATAGACACCTTCTATTATATTTCAATCAGGACATGAAATTCCAAGAATCCACTATAATTGTTTTCTTAATCCCTTAAATCACAACGAGCAGAAGAACTTATTATCTTCTGAAGTAATAATGTAACAGTCAGTCATACCATAGTACCAGCCAGTACAAAATGGTATATTATATATTTTCAATCTACTTTCTATGTCTTGTATCGTTTCTTTTTCACCCTTATTATTTGCATCATCAAAAACGATTACAAAGCTATCCTCCAAATTATTCGGTATGCAATCTATGATATCTCTTCTAGAGTGTTCTCTTGATCCCTTTGGACCGTCGACCGAAATAAGCGAAAACTTTATATCGCCTATCGTTTTCATAAAGTCTTTATAAGCAATGTACTCTTCATCACCTATAGGTTTGGAAACGCCTTGGTTAACGCTTATTGTCGAAAACTGTGAAAGCCTGTTATTCTTTAAATAAAACTCTGCCCAATTCTTATCTTGTTCAATAATCAAATGTTTTCCCAATGCAGGACAGGAGTATCGAAAATATTCCGAAATTAATGTGCTCGACACTCCCAAGCCCAAGTCCAGAACACGTGCTGGTTTCATAGCGCATAAGATTCTCGTCATTATATAAATATAATTATAACCAACTGCCCATCTGCCGGGAGAAATACCAGGCAACTCTTTTAACCATTCTATATCAACCTTAGTATCATCCCACACTCGTGCCCATATAAGTTCGAGATTTTGTCTTTTTATTCTCTCTAGTTCATATGTGGTCTTTTTATTATGAGCAATTATGTCATCCTTAAGATCCTTAATATCATTACTATATGAATTTCTTCTTGTCTTGATCCTGTTCATTAATCTAATAAAAGTGTTTTTAATCATTATTCCCCCAAATAAAATAGTATTCCTAAAACCACTTGTTAGACTTCTTTTTAGGATTATTTTCTCCTGAACAAAGCATTGATTTCACAACTGAAAATACTATCAGAACCTGAACTGTCTTGATATAATTCTAAATCATTTACTTCATCACAGCTTCTTATCCTAAAACAAAAAGTATGCAAAACCATGTTGTCATTTTAATCTTTGTAAAACCACAAAATACTACTTAAAACTGACATATGACGAATCGTCTTATGAAGAGTCTTTTTCATTGCAGCTGCCATACTATTTAAAAGGCAAAAACTATAATCTTCATGCATAGATTTCACATGATAAATCCATTTTCAAATTCTCTTTACTCAGAAATAACATCAAACAGCTGTCCTAATTCATAATCTAATTCCGGAGGATCCCATTTAGCTACCCCCGAGGAAGGCGTAAAAGTCATTTCTCCAAATAAAATCTTTCCATCGTTCATACGATATAAATCTATACGCACATGAGCAAATCCTTCAGCAAGCCGTTCTGCAATTTCAATCATCTCATCAAGATTATCCGGTCGGGGGATTCCCGCTCCGCGACTTGGAAGATCATTATAACGAATCGGAAGGTGATTCCAGTCTCTGTCAAAAAAATCCATACACAAGCCATCTTTTCGGTTCGAGCAGAAAGCTAACATCCTCACTTTCCCATTGAAGCACCGAAACTTAAAATCGTTCAAATTACCATCACCGTTGTCCATATATTCTTCTGCGATAAGGCAACGCTGAATACCCAAATATTGAAGTTCAAACCCAGAATGAAAAGCATATTCCTCTTGTAACCACTGATTTGCTTTCTTATTTAGATCGGCAATATTCAATTTGGACTTATCTCTTACGATATAATTGTACCTGCAACCATGATTCGCTTTAATCACGAATTTGTCAGGTAGCTTTGAAAAATCGATTTCCTCCGGTGTATTCCAGACACCTAATAAAGGAATGAGATATTCCTCACCTAAGATATCTGCTACATAACTTCGAACTTTGTATTTATCCACTAAATCCCTAATCTGCGGTGTAACTCCATACAATTTAAACCACTGAATCTTTTCATTATAGGTTTGTGGGTTAGCCAAGTTCAGTCTTTTTCCAGTTCGTTTGAAATACCATTTTTCTAACTCCTGCGGGTACTTATCGGGAGATAGAAGTGAATAATAATTATACTGTATCAACCTCTCTTGTTCCCGAATATGTTTTTCAAGTCTGTCATTCCGAAGTTTCTCAGCCAGAAGACAGCTTTTAAATAAAGCTACTTCCTCTTCCAACTGCCTTATTTTTCTTAAAGAATACCTAAGTTCTTTCCACTTTCCTTTAATATCCATTTGTTTTCCCCTATATTGTCTTTTTTGGGATTTTATACTTCTGAGTATGTCCAATATTCCCGGATTCACTTCTCAAATAACTGCGTCTCAAATCAAGACAATTATTACAGCCTATTTCGCGCCCTCTATAATACTCTCCTTGCTTTCCTTCCATAATTTGCTACGCGCTTTTCGATTTTGTATAACTAAATGTTCCATATCTCACCTGTTTTCGCATCAATCTCATTAATTCTTCCCGAATTGATCAGGTAGATAATAGACAATCCAAACGATAAATATCATACTCCCTTTACCTGCAAGGCTCCGTTTAAAGTCCCAGCATATCTCTACTATTATACCTGTACTCTGCCATGGTTCCCATTCGGGAGCGTTCATTGTCATTACCAAACTTAAGGCTGAAAAAGAGCTCTTATGAAATCGATAGAAAACCCTTCACCTTTTTTGCCTTTACCTATTCCGTGCTGCATCTCTTCCATCTATCCAATTTTCTAATAGTAAACACGAAATAATCACATAGCTTTCCTCCAAATTACTTGGCATACAATCTATGAAATCGCAGCATATCCTGTCATTCTAACCTTTTTTGGTCTCGACTTTTGATTTGGATTGACGTTATACTCGCTAATTCTCAATTAATACTATACAGATTAATTGGCTTTTCTAATAAAACCAATTATACTTCGTATTTTTCCTTTGCATTTTCTCCCATATAGCGTTAACGGTCGACCAATTTTGTAAGCTTTTGTGTTCTGTATACTGAATAATTGTTCTTGTAAGTGACTAATGCGTTTTAAATAATATGGGCATATAACATCCATTCTTAATAAATTATACCCAAGTTTTTTGTCTATCAATCTCTTGTAGAAATATTTCTCACCATACTGGTCGTCAACCCATTCATTGCATGCCTGTAATTGTGTATCATTTTTCTCTATGTTGATATCATATAATTTTTCATCTTGAGTGCCATCTATACTGACAATTCCTGAATATTTCGATGCCATAACAACAGGAATCCCTGCTATCACTTCCATGGTCTTTAACCATATGTCATCTGCATAAAGGCACATTTCCATTATTAATGATTCATCAAATTGCAGATTCTGAAAAAGCCATGCAGGGTACAATGCACCGGCACCTCCTGTACAAAACAGCTGCATAGATGGTTTCCCCACAACAGTATCAAAATCTTTGATCCATTGTCCATACGGCAGAAGACCGGAATCATCATCCATGGCCATCAGGTGACATCTTACAGTAGACACTGCTTCAGGATGCAGTAGATAGGACGTCACGAGCTTCTGAATCATCTTGGGTTCAATCAGCAAATCGTCATCCACGGTAATAATTAGTGAATCAGGAAATTCCTGAAGAGCATAAAAATACTTTTTATGGGCTTTCAAGTCTTTGCACCAACGTATAGTTACACTCCCATCTTCCACCATACGTAATAGTTCACCAGGCAAATCAGCTTCTTTTCCAGCAAACTGTTCACTTGCGAGCCAAAGTATGACTTTATCCGGTTTCCAATTTTGGTCGAGAATACTACGCAATGATTTGTAAACATAATTTATCCGTTTAGGATATGAGGTCATAGAGACAATGATTTCGCGATTGAACTCTGTTTTTAATTCCTCATAATCATAACGTCTAATAATACAATATTTATCATGAAGCTCTTGATACCAAGATTCAATTATATTGCTCTCATATAAATCAGACGAAAACAGCTCATGTGCTTTCTTATAAAAATCACGGGCAGCCGGCAACGAAAAATCCTGTATATAGTGATCAAAAGAGTAAATAAAGTTATCTGCGATAAATATTGCCAATGCAGCCCGAATTTCATCATAGTACTCCAATTCTCTTACTTGCTTAATTGTACTTTCGAGCGCAATAACAATGTTATTGAGATTTTTAGTCTTTTTAGACGTTATTGTATTTCCATGGCCAACACGATAGTTATATAAATATTCATTTAAGCATGCTATTCTTTTAGCTTTTGCACAGCTTACAGCAGCAAATGTAATATCATTTGTAGATGATATTTCTTCAAATTTTAGATTATTATCGATTATAAACTGACGCCGATATAACTTATTCCACGGTGTGGGGTTAACAATGCTCAAAATTCTCGTCGGACAGTTTTTATAATTGAATACTGTTATTTCTTCCGGGAGCCAGGCCAAATGATAACCGGGCAGTTGTTTTATTTCACCATCACTGGTTATTTTGTTAAAGTTAAAGCATACAATATCCGCATTTTCTTTTTCAGCCTTGCGAACCGTATTCCTAAGCAGATTTTTTTGGCAAGTATCATCAGAATCCATGAAATAGACATACTCACCTGATGCATATTCTAAACCATGATTTCTAGAATAACCCGCTCCTCTATTATCCTGCTTCACAATAAGCATCTTTTTAAATTTCTTCTGATAAGATTTCAGTATTTCTGGAGATTTGTCAGTTGAGCCATCATCTACGCAGATTAATTCATAATCTCTCAGGGTTTGTTTCAGAACGCTATTTAAGCTTTCTTCCAAGTACTGCTCTACATTATAGACCGGCATAATTATCGATACTTTTACCGCTTCCCTGGACATAACCTGTGTCTTCTCCTCTCAACAGTTGACTTTCTCCAAAAATTTTCTGGCAGCTTGTATTGAAACTTCCTGATTGCCTTCTTCAAGTACCTTCAATATTCTCTCCTCTTCCACCTTTAAGTTCTCTTCTTTATTCTGTAACTTTCGCTTATAATATGAATCTGCCAGTTCTTTAATGTCTTCTTGATTTTTGGGTAGCTGCTTGGTTATTAAAAACTCCGCATATGCATTACACACATCTTTTGAGTTATCTGAGAAACATACCTGTTTTCCATGATCAAGCCACAGAATTTTATTACACATTTTTCTAACTTGCTCCAAACTATGCGACACAAGAATGCCTGTCACGCCACTTGCCAGTATTTCTCTCATCTTATTTTCACTCTTGACACGAAACGACCCATCACCCACACTCAAAACCTCATCCAAGATTAAAATGTCCGGATTGACCAGACAGGCAATCGAAAACGCTAATCGGCTTTTCATGCCACTTGAAAGCTGCTTAAATGGACGGTCCTGAAAGTCCTCCAGTTCTGCAAACTGTATTATTTCATCATATTTTTCATTCATAAAATCACGCGTATATCCTAACAATGCACCTCGCAGATACGCATTTTCCTTTACTGTCAAATCTGGATCAAATCCTGATGCAAGTTCCAACAGAGCTGCAATTTTACCGTTTGCCTCAGCCCAGCCTTCAGTTGGGACCATAATTCCGGAAATTGCTTTTAAAAGCGTTGACTTTCCTGCTCCATTTGTCCCAATAATCCCCAGCATATCTCCCTGGTTCAATTCAAATGAAACGTTTCGATCTGCCCAAAATTCATTTACTTTGTACCGGCCAGTTATTCTTCTGATGAAGTACTCTTTAATTCCTATATCTTTAAAATCTCCCGTTATATACCGTATAGAAACATTTTCCGCTTTGACTGCTATCGCCATACTTCTTTCCTCTTATACATAGTATAAAAACTTCTGATTGTATTTTTTATAAATGAACATTCCAATTCCTAAAGCTAATGACGCATAGAATAGCATAAGAAAGTGATATGCAAGAGATGGCAAACTCCCATCAATTACAACAACTCTCACATACTTAATAGCACAGTATACCGGATTTATCAGGAAAATGCGCTGCATAGATATGGGATAACGATCTACATAATAAAAGATAGCGGACACATACATCAGGAGTAGGGTAAAGATGTCATAAATGTAACTTATGTCACGAAAAAAAACATATAGAGCAGATAGAATCATCCCTACACCAATATTGAACAGTGTCAGCATAATAATGGGATATACAATTGCGATTATACTTAACTTGAATGTTATTCCATCAACAAACGCAAAAATAAAAAAGACTACTAATGTTATGCTGAAGTTAATTGATGCGGACACACACTTTGAAAACAGAAACAAATATTTTGGCACTTTAATCTTTGTAAATATTTGCGCATTAGCCATTAGTGAATTCATTCCACCATTCGTTTGCTCTTTAAAATATGAAAACATCAGATTTCCGGCAAAGAGATACGTTGTATAATGCTCCACATTGCGCCCAAAAAAATTAGTAAAAACAATTTTCATCACAAGAAGGCTGAGCAGGGGGCTAAGGATGCTCCAGAACATACCAAGCACAGTTCTTTTGTACTTCTGCTTGAAATCGCGCTTTACAAGCTCTTCGAACATGAATCTATACTCTTTATATTTTTGGAAGTATTGTTGAACAAACATCGCGAAATATCCACCTTACTAAATCTATTGTTTATTTATATAACGCTCTTATATGCTTCGATATCTGCGCCACATCAAAACCGGCATCTATTACTGATTGCGCGCCTAGTTCTCTGTTAATCATCGGGCGCTTTGATAAATGAGTTAACACATCTACCCATTCATCCGTCCCTTTGTCAATAGGCAAGCACCACACATTTTCTGTCATAACAACTTCTTCTGGAAAACGGTCAGACAATAGGCACGGAAGACCATTGGCCTGCGCTTCTACAGCACTGATACCCAGCCCTTCTGAAGCACTCGGCATTAGGTAAATATCCATTGCAGACAACCATCTCGGCACATCATCTGATGGTCCATAGAGTATCAATTCATTCTCAATCCCAAGTTCCTTTCCTCGTTCTCTAAGTCTGTTCTCCATATCTCCCTTGCCCAGGATAATCAGTTTTGCCTTAACGTCCCTGGCAAGCAAGTCATGCAGTACATCTAATAAAAAAATATGATTCTTTCCCTGACATAAATGTCCGACTGCTCCCAGCAACAGTTCACTATCAGCCAAATTCAGTGAGTTTCTGCTATCCACTCGCTTTTCTTCATTAAATGCAAACTTTCTCACATCGATAGAGTTCGGGATAAAATGCCACTTTCTGCTTTTTATTCCTTTTTGCCCGAAAAGATATTTGCCGGCATTTTTTGAACAAGCCGCATATGCAGTCGCATAATAGTTTATTCCTTGTCTAACAAAAAAATGCACAAACTTATCCCTCTTTCTCTCAGGATAGGCTCCATGAGAATGAGAAATACGAATTTTAACTCCCATCTTCTCTGCCAGGCTCAATAAATCTAGATTAAAGCCAAAAACTCCCGAATTAACATGGATTACATCAATGCTCTCATTTTCTATTATCTTGCTGATATCGTCTCGCACCTTATTTCTGGCTTTAGGTACGCCGAATTTTACTTTTCGGGGTATGTTTCCAATATAGATCTTTACCCCTTCGTCTTTAAATCTTTTTTCCAATTCTTTATCTTCTATATGGTCACGAAAATATACACAAATATCGCTATTTGTGTATGTATTCCTTATTCCACATACCCACTGAAGCATAAATATAGTAATTCCACCACGCTCCAGGTTTGCATCAGTAACTAACAGAATATTCATTTTTCTTATCCTATTTCAATCTTTAGCCTGATAATGAAATACTTTTTTAAGTCGTTCAAAAGTATTATTGCCTATCACTGCAACGATCATGGGTTTAATCCTGTTCTTAAATTGGCGCCTCTGCTTTTTTCTTTTACGCTCTGTTAAAACCCAGCTTCCGGCAAACCAATGTATCGCAATTGTGTTTTCGGTCTTTCTCATTACTCTGTCAGCATTAGACAGAGGATAGAAATATTCACTTGGGTAAACAGCAAATCCTTGAATCTCCTGGTAAACATTTTCCGACCGATAGCCTTTCGCCTTACACCATTCTGTCAACATTACAACAACTGTTGTTGTATTTTGTGTACCGTCCGGATTGTAGAAAGACAATGTTTTATAAAAATCCCGGAACTCTCGAAATAATGGATATCCCTTTTCGCACCCCATAATACCGGCAGAAACAAAATTTCCATCCTCCGTTCCCGAAAAGGCAGTATGGCATAACAATGAATCTAGCGGCTTAAGTAACTCAACATCCGTATCCAGATATATACCACCATATTCAACAAGAGCTACGAACCTGACATAGTCAGACACAAATGCCCACTTCTTCTCTGTGTATGCATCCTGTACATATTGCGGGGCTGAGGAAAGGCTAAAATTATCTTCTGTCCACTCAATAAATTGATAATCTGAACAGTACTTTTTCCATGAAAGAATACATTTTTCTGCTAGTTTTGGTTTTGGATTTTTCCCGAACCAACAATAGTGTATTATTTTGGGAATCATTTCTTTATCACTCATTCTTTCTCAAAGCCAGAACGTTCAGGAAGGATACTCTCAAAGTCTTTAATCAGTTTATTCCGTAGCCTGCAAAACATGCTCTCTTCCAACACTCTCGTATCATTAAGACATATCATCGGTTTCATCTGTTTCCTTATCATCCTATGCATCTGAGCTTCATCTTTGTAAATATTAAAATTACACTCTTTCTGCCTTTTTCTTGGAACAAACTCTCCCTCAGCCAGTTGTCGAATCCTAATGAGCCACTGATTCACATCACTGTCGTCGCGGATATGATGCCTTGATGTCGCGTCAAGTATATCAAAATCCTGCTCCCATGCCTTCGAAAAGCTGGATTTCAAGTATGCATTCGGCATATGATCCTCCGCGAAGCCAACAAATCTCGGCCATGCTAAAAGCAGGAGATTTCTTATCATATCTGCTCCATAACAAGGAGAAAGCCATTTTGTGATATTCTTTTTCACACAGGTATGGAAATCATAGTCCCGATTCAGATACTCTGCACTTGTCTGATAATAGGTGAAAACCCTTGTTTCCGGACCGTTTTTCGCAATGGTATCCGTCGGGACCGGATTCATTACCGCACTGTCACAAGGAAGCCCCTTTTTAAAGAAAAAACTCTTATCCACAGGCTTTAGTAGGAATGTATCATCATTAAAATATACAAAGCGTTCACTGAGTCCTTCTATCCTGTGCAAGTTCAGCTCTATGGGATGAGAGCTGAACGCCGGCCGATACTCTTCCGGCAGGTAGTCCTCGTGACGTACAATCTTAAGTTTGGGATGTTCTCTATTAAGCCACTTCGGTGGTTCCTGATCACAGATGAACCAGACATATCTCACCCAGGGAGCGAATTTCTCTACTCCGCGGAACCAATACTGCAGAAGCCCCCAGTCCTTATAGCGATTTTCGCGGCCATCGCTGGTCGGCAGGCCCAGGCATTGGTTCTTCCTTTCTCTCCATACAGGATCGCTTCCATCAACCCAGGGGATTACAAAGTCAATAGGATAGTCAACATCCCTCTTCCTCTTAGCTCTCTGCAGTTTGTCATAAATGCTTATCTTCTTCATACAAGAGGACCTCTCGTTATCTTTTGTCTCCACTATGCAGAATTACACTGACATCCTTTTTCACCAGTCTCTTTCCAAACCGCATCAATACTTTAGTCGGATAGTACAAAAAGCGAAGACCGATGACCAAAAGCTCTCTGTTCTTCGGCATAACATGTGAAAATGCCAATGTCTTCCAGTGTTTTCTCAATCCGCTTCTCCACTTCTTAAGCTCTTGAGAATACTTCTTGTCAAGCTTTTTATCATCTGCAAGAATCAGACGGGATATCATTGTAAAATCTGTACGCCAACGATTGAACCTCGCCATAAACAATAAATCCGGTCGTTTTTTCCTAATAATCTGAGCGACCTTATCCCAGACCCGAATTACATCCAGGTCCCGGTCACCAACCCCTGCATGCGTAAGGCTTACCGGGTTCAAGTAATAGAGGTACATCGGAGCGGTCGTCTCTACGATTTTCTTGACGTTGAGAAACGTCTGGCAGGTAATCAGTACATCTTCCCCCTGGCAAATTCCGTTAGCTTCTACGAAATCAGGCAGGAGTTCTCTTATATATAACTTATTGATATAACAGACAAATTCCTGTGTTTTCCATTTCATGATGCGAGGCCACATCTGTTCTGCTGTTGAGATGGTAATGACAGGCTCTCCCGGTACTGGAGTCACATCATAGTGATCTGTCTCTATGAGCTTTCCTATTGCGACATCAGCATCGTACTCTTCCAGAAGGTCTGCCAGCATATCAAGACATCCGGGGAAATAACGGTCATCGGCATCTATTGACGTAACATAGTAAGCCGTAGCGGCTTTCATTCCGGCTGTTCTTGCCATGTATGTACCATGGTTTTCTGTGTGGATGACCTTAATTCGAGGATCGTCTTCTCTGATTCTTTGAGCCGTCTGTAACGTCTCATCCGTCGAACCATCATCCACTATTATGATTTCTGAAATTCTTTTTCCCGCAGCGCAGACAGATTTGACACAATCTGCAAGCAATTTTGCGCCGTTATAGACAGGAATCACAACTGCT
>OCVV011287702.1_pt1 | contig 17561 bp, 9 predicted proteins | sample 1539721 | NCBI WGS metagenome assembly OCVV01 (sample SAMN02144230, study PRJEB22623) | gut metagenome | biome: sheep rumen | host: Ovis aries | place: New Zealand | reverse complement strand
ACGGCACAGCAGAAAATGTGTGACTTGTATATCATTTATGATAAGGAGGGCTCTGGCGGTTTGATAAAGAATTATTATTCACCGAAAATAATAGTCTCTCACTAATACATAGGATTTCGGGCGAAAAGTTAAGGCAAAATTGGGCGTGTTTACAAAATATTTAGAATTGTGGTAGAATGATACCCCTGTATAACAGAAAAGGACGCTGGTTCTGCAATTGATCCGGCGTCCTTAATTATTTTCGATTTTTCAATTCCCAAACAACTCTATAAGCTGTCTGAGAAATAGGTGCTATTCTTCCAACATACCCTCGATATATGACACAGCTTTCTCTTTTTGAGTTTTGCTCAGCCTTTTGAAAAGAAACAGCATCTGCTGTTCCTGCTCTGACAGGTTTGATTTGGTATATGGCAATTTGCTTTCCGATACTCCGATCAGGTAATCGATGGTAACGTATATGCCTGAAACTAGTTTGCTGAAATAAAAACAGCGATACCAAGCAGTTTCAGTATCGCTGTCATGCATTTTTGATGTCAATTTTGAAAAACGTTCATCAAAATCATTTCATACTTCGTAATTAGCAATATAAGCAGATGTCAACGGCATTGTAAGCCAATTCGGTTGATGTTTTTAATGCCCTAGATGAAAACCTCCTTTATTGATAGCTGTCGATTTTCTGTGTGTTGTAGGGGCCACGTAAAACCGTCATATGGCTAGGAACATCTTACATGTTTTACTACTTATTACGCATTACCTTAGCGTTAAACGCCGTAGCAAACGATTTTAAAATATTTCTGTTGTATTTTATTTTTCTGGACTTCATTATTATTTCGCAGTCGGTTTCTGTCATATTGACAATACAGCTGAGCTTGTATCTGGCTCTTGAAGCACCAACGTACATAAGTTGCTCCCCTTGACAGTTTTCAAATGTATCCTTGTCCATATCAACCAGTATGATAACATCTGACTCAAGGCCTTTAAATTTTCTGCACGTTGTGAATTTAATGTATCCATGTTTAAGGATATACTTTGAATCTCTGCAGTAATCTGCAATGATGCTGCTCTCTTCCGTCTTACAAGTTAGTAACGTAATACTTGTAAACCCTGCTTCAATATACTTATCAATTTCAGAATCTATCAAAGCGACTGTATCATCAGCACTTGTTGCAAATCCAATCTCCGCAATTTCCCCTATTATTGCACCATCTAACAACTTAGGCTTCTTGTCTGAACCGAGAAGTCTAAAAGAAGTAAGTGCAATATTCTCTGTATTACGACAGTTTCTATAAAGTGTCAGTTTGCAATCTGCATCCTCAATATACTTAGGAACTTTCCTTGACTGAATCATCTGATTCTTATCATAGAATAGATAAAACGTTCCATTTCTGTCTTCATTGTCAATTGCGTTAGCTTTCAAAAGATCAATCAAATCTTCTTCCTCAGCTTCAATATTTCCAAAGTCCTGTCCCTCGTCAATGATGACATGTTGGTAAGGAAAGGTGCCTTCGCAGTACATTTCTTCAAGTTTTTCTTTGAGTAAGCCATAATCGGATTTCTTTGTTTCGCAAAGCTTACAAGCTAATCCGTCTATAGTGTAGTAGTGAACATGAGGATAATTATAGGCCTCTTTCAAGTGCTCCTTTAAAAAAGCATTATAGCACAGAAACAATACTTCTTCGTTATTGTTTGAGTGAAGTTCTGCTTTTTTTACAGCCATTACAGTCTTACCTGTTCCTGCAAGGCCATTGATAATAGCGTTATCTTGTTCATCCAGATAGTTAATAAGGGCTACCTGCTCTTTTAACATACGTTTAAAGACATTCTTGGTGTGCTCTGTTTGAACTTCTTGAAGCGAAATCAGCTTGAAGGTAGGTGCCAGCACTCTTTCCAGTATTCTCTTGGTGGCCTTCTCAGATAAGCATGTTGTAGATCTATCCTGTCCCTCAAATTCAAAAAGCTTATCGATACACTCTTTGATATGTCCAAAAGAATCTGATGTCAACGTAATATTTATATCACCTTCTCCAGGCAAATGTTGACCTTCAAATTTACTTTCCGGTACATCTGGAAACCATACTGCATGAAGCTTCTTGCAGTGAGAATTCTCATATTCTAAACCATGGTCATTCATGTAATCACTGAGCCGCCATTTATTTCTCTTAGCCTGGATATATGGTCCATTGTGCTTCATCCTTTTGCCTGAGCCATATTGCCAAAAGCCATTTTTAAATTCTACTTGCCCAGCTTTTGCTTCAAGACAAATTATGCCTTTCTTCGGATGGAAAATCACAAAGTCAGTTTCACTTTCAGTGATTACATTCCCCTTAATAGAAACGATCTCAAAGGAATGAAAAACATAATATTCCTCAGGGAGGTCATCCAATTCCTCAAACATTATGCCTTCACGACTTTTAGGATCAAACTCCTTAGGTATATCTGGTATCATTGTTGCCAAGTTAATCACCTACCTTTTGAAGTAGTTCATCCGCATCGAATCCCACTTTTGTACAATACACATCCCAGCCTGTCTTTTTGGCAAGCTCGTAGCTATTTTCTGCATCATTTAAAAGCAAAATCACTTTTTTTGAATCCCATATAAGGGTTGCGACGAATTCCTCTCCAGTTTTCTCAATTTTTACGGTTTTGTTATAAAATGGTCTTGAAATTATTTCCGGACTCTTCTCTTTAAGCGCCTCAACCAGTGCGATTTCATCATCGTTATAGCAATCATCCAGAAGATCAGACCATATTTCTTCTGCTGTCTCTGTTCCAGGATTTCTTCCATCTGAACCCAAAATAAGCTTCATCTTTTTTGAACGCTTCGAATCACTATTCCAGTGCCAACGCTCTGTCTGTGTTGTAGCAGAAACCCCATCAATTTCAGAGAGCAGGCGCTGGATTACTTCAATGGCAAGTTTTCTTTGCATTTTACTATGATGTGACTGGTTATAGTAATTTCTCAAGCAATTGTAGCATGAAGTATTCTCGTCACAGCAGTTCTTGCTAACCTTATCAAGTGCTGCCTTAAGTGAATCAACTACGTTATCCTTATCAAGCAATCTTTTAACATGACCAGCACCACCAGGTACATTGTCATAAAGCAGAATATCATAACTCTGCCACTCAAGATTTAATTCAAGCACACCATCGATATCGTTTCTTTCAATGCCGAGTGCATTGCTCACGCCTTCAAGAAATGCGTAAAGGAATGATAAAGCCTGTGGAAGTGCGATCTTATCCATTGAATCTAACATAGGAATTGTAAATCTTGCAACGTCTGTCTGGAATTTATGACCCAAACGCAGGTATTCAAGTTCATCGCAGTTACAAACAAACTGTTTAAAGTTTTTATGTGACTTAATGGTCTGTGGTGACCTAAGGCCTCCACGCTTTACTATATCGCTGTAGCCACAAACCGGGCACATATAAAATCCAGATTTATTCATCACAAGAAGCTCGTCATCACTACTAGTTTCAATTCCGATAGAGTTTCCGATAACAAGTCTGATTTCGTCCGCCTTACCATTACCAATATATGAAACTTCACCTGCATAAGAACGCTTCGGCTTTAGTCTTGTACTTTCCTTGGTTTCACCACTCTTAAATCCATTCTTAGGCTCAATATAATACTCCACAGATTCTGTTGATATGGAAGAACCGCAATACTTACACTCTGTATTATTACTTTTGCTTAGGAACACATTGGTTCGCTTGCAGGTAGAGCAAGTTACAAACCAGTTTTTAGGAAACTGCTCACCTTTCTTCATACCGATGTATTTTGACGTATATTTATTACCATCTACAATTACTTCTGAATCCGGCGCATATTCTGATATGGCTACTTTTAGATCACGGCTCATATCATATTTGTTTACTTGCACTCCACCTTCATAAATTTGCAAATCAACAACATCTACCGGAAAGCCATACTTTGGAATTACGCAGTACTTTGATAAATACTTAATTACGTCTTCCTTCTGGAGATTAGTGATCTGGTGTATGTAGTAGGTTACGTTCCTACTGGCTTGCTCATCACCCGAAAGCTGCTTCTTCATTGCTTCATCCTTTGCTTGCTCAAATTCCTTTATCATACCCCTAATAGTCTCAACAAAATAGGCAAGCTTCTCATCGTCTCCGCCTGTTTCATCAAGCCATTTGAAGTCTCTATATTCTGCATAAACGGGTTCTGGTAGAATTTTCTTGTTGATGTAATCGTTCAAATCTTTTGGACGTGAAACCATGTATTCTTTATATTTATCGATTCCATCACCATTAATAACAAAAGCATCCAGTGTCTTGAAATACTCTGGGTACTTTCTAAAGAAGTAACCAAGGCTTGTAGCCATCAAGTGTCTTATAATAATCTTCTTGTTAAGTACGTTAAAATACGGTGGGTTTATTACGCCGGAAATCATTTTTTTCGGATCTGAAAAATAGGTGAAATCATGTGAACCGGTTCCACAGTATGTAAGAATATATGCTGCGCTGTCCTTTCTTCGACCTGCACGACCTGCTCTCTGTACGTAGTTTGCAGGAGTAGGCGGCACGTTACGCATAAAAACTGTTTCAAGACCGCCAATATCAATACCCATTTCAAATGTCGTAGAACAGCTTAAAATATTGATTTTCTTATTCTTGAAATCAATCTGATACTTCTTTGCCTGCTTTCTATCAAGTTGCGCAGTATGCTCTTTAATTACGATTCTCTCTATTTTCTTTGTCATATACTGCCGACGATAGTAATTGGTAGCTAAGACCTTATCCGGATCAACCTCGTGCAAAGTTCCGGAACACTTATCCTGAACACATTTATCGTTGATGTTATATGGTGTCAATCTACCGCACTTATCACACTGATAGAATTTAGACCTCTTGTAATTTTTTACAATGTATCTGCCGGCATCAATCTGATATGCATCTTTTTTATCGTGCTTGATAAGAAACTTATCTCCACCTTCCATATCACTGGCCTGAACCAGCAAACTGAATATCATTTCCAATGTTTCTTTTGCAGTGTTTGCATCTACATCAAAAGCCTTCATAACATAGCGGACGATCATGTTGCTCTCACCGGTTACAGGAAGGAAGCTTCTAAACCCGTTAAAAGTCCGGTCCTCAGTCGCTTTCTTAGATTTCTTCGGATTACTTAAGATTACGAAATTAGCAAAACGCCTATACTCTAAGATATCCTTTCTCTCTTCCTGAGTAAGTGTCGACTTCACATAGTTGATTGCAGATGCTGTTTTAAACACATTAAAAGCAACTTGCATCAGGTTATAAAGCTTATCTTTAGTCATATTGCAGCCTGCAAAGGCATCAGCTATTTCATCCGCTGAAAAAGCATTGATAATACTCTTAATGTCAAGATCAAAATAATAAAGCCCCAATCCCTCGCCATCATAAGCACCATCAACTTTAAGCAAATCGATAAGAACCGCTGCCCATGCGTTTTTATGAGAACCTAAATCATTTGGGAACAAATCACAAGTCTTTATCTTATCTTCAAGATATGCGGTTAACTCGTTTACATTAATCTCAGCATAATTCTGGTTCTGTATTATTTCCCAAATAAGGCGTTTACGAAGCATTCTTACATGATTCGAATCAAAGAATACTGCTGCAAAACTAGCCTGCTGTCTACTATCAGAAAATGCCAGATACTGTTTAACGTTTTCCTCACCGCTGCTTCTAGGCTGCTTAGTCACAGGCTTTAGTGTAAGCTTCTTAGCTTTCTTAATTTCCTGATCTCCCTCATCGATTGCCTCATAAAGCATCTGAGCAATAAGCGCTGTTCCTTCATCCTTACCGATATTAAAAGCCTTTATAACGCCTGATTTACCTTTATGTCCACAACAAGGGCACTGAGAAATGTTATTGTAAATAGAGTCAGCATCATTCTTTTTGCCTTGGATAACTTTATATACAGTAAACCGAAACCGATCACCGCACTTACACTTCATTGCATTCAAATTTCCTGCCGCATAGATTTCACCACATTTGGCGCAAACCTCGTATGGCTCAACACTGTCTTTTTCAACTTCCTCTTCATTTACCGCATTCTCAAGAAGAAAGAAGTCAATTTTTACAAACTCTTCATTGCCGTAGTTCTCATAAATATCAATTTCTTTATTCTGCAGAAGATAATCCATCTTATCGTCTTCTTTTCGCTGAATTTTGCCGATGATATATGGAGAGTTACAGTATCTGCAGTTACCTACCTCAAAAGCTTTCAAGCCATCAATTTCATTCGTTTTAGTAAGACTAAGTTTAGGATATTTGCCATAGGTAATGTATGCACCAGAAAGAGGCCTAACAAAAGAATGGTATTTAAGATCAAATAACCCCATACCGTCCTTCTCTGCCGCATTGATGATATCGATAAGAGCAATAAGTTCATCCTGACTTACATTCTCTTTCATCTCACCATACAGTTCAGAGAAATCTCTGCTACCTTTAGATAGAAGCTGGCTCAAGTCATGCACGTTCTCATCACGGCATAAAAGCTCATAAAGGAGTTTTCTTACGTTTGAAGCAGCTCCAGTATAGTACTTTGCAGCAATAGCTTTAATATCATCAAAAGCTTCTGATGCAACCTTTATAGCGGCATAGTCTTTGCCATTTATACGATATTCAGGTTTCACCTGCAGTGAAATTCTTTTTGAGAAAATGATATCTGACTCTTTAAAATCTGCCGAAGTAAGACTTTTAGCAAAATATACAATATCACTTTCAGACTTACCTTTTTCACCTAAAGTAGCACTTGTTAAAATAAACTGTGGTTTCTTAAGTGCCAAACCAGTAAGTCTTCTAAGAAGAAGCGAAAGCTCGATACCTAGAGAGCCATTGTAAGTATGGGCTTCATCAAGCACTACGTACTTCCAATTATTAAGTCTCTCTGGCACAAAGATAGCGTAATCATTCGGTCTGATGAGTAAGTATTCCAGCATGGAATAATTTGTAAAGAGAAGATGCGGTGGATTCTCACGAATTTCCTCTCTTGATACAAGCTCATTCTCCGGAATAACAATGTCATTCTCTTCGCCCAATTTTTTTCTGTAATTAGCTGATGCAGACTCTGGTGTTTCCCCTGTAAAGAAACCAAATGTAATCTCAGGGCAGTTTTGTAAGATTTTTCTGATACGATCTATTTGGTCATTGACTAAGGCATTCATAGGGTAAAGGAATATCGATCTTATACCCACCTCATTATTTCCTTTTTCCACGTCATACAAAAGTTCATTTAAAATCGGATATAGAAAACATTCAGTTTTACCGGAGCCAGTACCAGTAGTGATAATTGCACTTCTGCCGCTTTTAATAAGCTTGATAGACTCTTCCTGATGTAAATACAGTGGTCTCGTAAAGTTAATGTCATTCAGCTTCTTAAAAGATTTGCATACAATATCTTTCTCAATCAGCCAATCCAAGGTGTTGCCCCTCTGAAATGGAAAACTCATATCAACATAAGGTCCCTTAAAAAGCTTCTCGCTTTTAAGCTGCTGCACAAAAAGTTTCTGAAGATCCTTATTTCCAAATTCAAATGAAGAAAGCAGATACTCCTTATAACACTGGTCAATATATTCAGATCTTTCAATAGGGTTTAATTTCTTCACTAGTCAACCTCCTTCATGCTTATATTAAACAGAAATATATCCGGTGCCTTAGGATGGGATAATGCATTCATGATTCCATGCTTTTCAAAATCCATAAGCAATCCGTCTCCGTCATTAGTCATGTACACATCCATTGTGTCATCAACAATTTCACTACAGATTTCAATTTCTACCGGATTTATATTATTTAAATACCATTCTCCTGTAAGTGTTTTTACAAATATCTCTCCCTTAAACAGTCCATTCTTAAGCGTGTCTTTAATACGCACATACGCCTTATTAAAGTAGTAAGCCTTCTCGATATATTCCCCTCTGATAAACTGGTCAAAGTAGGCAATATTGATCTTAAAAACTTTGCTAACAAAATCCTCTTGTGCGTAGAAGGTTTTATTCACCGAATACAGCAATGAATTCTTTCTTAGTTGTAGGTTCTTTGTTTTCTCATAAAAACTGAAAGTATATTCTTCGAAGGAATTAAGCTCAGACAAAACATCTGTCTGGCCGCTTCTTAATTCCTTACTCTTATACACCTTTTCATTGTTCTTATCCATAATTTCAAAGAATACGCAGTTCCTACCGTAAAATACCGGCATAACAGCTATTCGTTTAGGATTGTCATAAAACTGTATCTCCGTTCTCTCAATATCCATAAAGCATTTGTTATAGCAAAACACGACATATTTCTTTTTACCATTCGCTGTAAATAAAAGCTTTACATATCTATTGGACGCCTTATATGAATTCAAGAAACCAATAGCAAATTCTTTGTAGGCACCATTGTTTATAACAGCAATATTGTCCTCTGCTAGAATACCGTCTTCTGTATTGACTAGCATACCGTCACATTCAGAATCAAATAGTATAAGCTTTGATTCCAATGAAATGTCATCAATCCATAAGTAAGAAGCAGACGTATTCCAGTCCTCTTCATTAATGCTGTAAAAGCCAAGATCTAATGGCAAAATATATGCACAATTATGCTTATCATATTCAAAATGAATCAATTCCAGGTGAAAATTATCAACTGAAATTTCTGTATGGATTGGTTTATCTATAATTCCGGAAGTCATTTTCATATTAAAACAGGTCTCATTAAGCTTTTCCGTTTCAAAGCTGAGAACCTTGTCATAGACAAATTCTTCTCTAAGAATTCTTTTTTTCTTGCCAGATATAATATGATTTACTTCAACACAATATATACCGCTTTCTGTAAGACCTAACTCGACCACGTATTTTGTAATATTCTCTATTTCTCTTATCGTGGTTTTATACTGCATATCTGTAAGTTTGTAGAATTTACCATTGATAATAACTTCGAACTTACCTGGACCATTCTCAGCTTCAAAGGCTATAAGATTTGCCTCTTTATACACCGGAAGATACTTATCATCATCTACCCTTACACGACAGTTATTATGAAGTTGTCCAAAGATACCTGGCTTAAGCATAGATGAGAAGTTAAACACGTCGCTTCCCACACTGACGGCATCGCCCATTCTAACTAATTTATAGCCAATACAATAGTGTTCTCTTGTAAAAACGCTCTTAAGCTCTGCTTCGCCGGCTTTATATACAAAATATGCTATACCCTGAAAGTCAGTGTTATTGCTAACTTCCTGACCTTCATTGTTAAATACGATGATTTTTCTGAATAACTTCTCCTTGCTGTCATATATGATTTCATCACCGCACTGCAGGCGATATTTCAGCTTACCAAGAGGCTTATCAATTTCAATTTTGCGAGGTTCAATCTGATACCCACCGATGATTTCTTTGATATAGCAATTACTATCATAATAGATCTCTTCATTATCATTCATTACGACAACCGCCACCTTATGGTAGTCATAATGGGATTTGATTCTATGAGCAGGGGGTACTAGATAAAGTGTATTGTTATTACTAAGGACAAGTTTAGGTTCCCACTGGGATCTAATCGAACTCGAACGGACTTTCTTTATACAACCATCATGAACGTTTTTCTTCAGGTGTTTTTTCCATCCTTCATATCCCACTTTCAGATAAGGATTAAATATTTTTACTTCCTTATCCCAGAAACAGCGGTCAATAAGTTTTACAATGATTATGCTTAATTTAATGACTGCCTCTATTCCATCTTTTATGGCAATAAGCTGCTTGGTTGATGAAATCAATTTGTACGTTTTCTGAGTAACCTTGATAGAGATGTCGTCACCATCAGAAAGCATATTAGTACGAAGACCCTCAAAAACGAACTCAAAGTCTTCATAAGGGTTCTCCGGCAAATCATAGTCGAAATTAAGTTTATAAATATCAAAAATGAATTCAAAAAATGCAGATAAATAATTCTTAGGAACAATGGCATTTCCAAGTGCAACATTGATGATCCTTTCTCTAGTTCCATATTCATTCTGCTTTTTGTATCTTCCAAGAATAGAACGAATTGTGCCTTCCACCTTCCGTTCTGAGCACTTGGAATACACCTGCTTGTAGGTTTCACGCACATTTTTATAATAGTTGCCATCATATTCAAGCATTGCGATAAGTGCTAGTGAAACCACTATTATTTCAGACTTGCTGCAAAATCCACTCATAGAGCTTACAGCAGCAAACAGCTGTCTTTCTGCCCTTCTATGAATCTCTGTCATTGCAGATTCGTTGTTAAGAATATCAATTAGCTCAATACCGATATTCTTTCTTTCCTTTACCAAATTGCAGAGATGATCTAGTTTTGTTTCAAATTGAGCATTTCTGATTCTTTGGCCTAATATATCAAGAAGATCAGCTTGTTCTTCTTCTGTTACCACGCCATCTTCAAGAATATCATCTATAACTATACAGAGTTCTTGAGTCTGTATGTTCTCCCGTACCAAATCACCATATGTATTCATCCATTCTTGAAGGCTTAATATTTCGGGTGCATTGACCTCGCCATCACAGATGATTCCTTCAATGATGCCATTCAGCTCATATATTCTGTCGGTATTATCATTCAGAGCTTCTTCAGCAATTGAGATAAGTGCTTTCTTCTCAGCTTCGTCAATGACATGATCTTCCAATACATCGTCAACGAGCTTTATAAGCTCTACTTGTCTCTGTTCGTAGGCAAGGTTGCGGTTATTATCAACCCAGGATTGTAGATACTCTACTTCTCTATTATTGATAACTCCATCAAAATTAATTCCTTTAATTATGCCGATAAGTTTGTTTATGTTTCGCACTCTAGTATTCCTCCTTCGGTCTATATAGTCTTGAACACAATATTGCACAATGCCAACCAAATCTATAGCCTCCCGGTTTTTAAACCATTGAGTGCATAGAATAAATAATCTTCTTGCTTCTTTTGAATCACTGAGAATAAGGGATTTTGTTTTCATCTTATTTAATATAAAAATAAAACCTCTTCAATCTTTGAATTTTCTCCTTCAGTTAGATGCAGTGGTACATACGCTTTTTTGTATAATGATATATAGAATTACCAAACTCAGCCATCAAAACTGAATCATTCAACACCAACATTCAAATTCTTTCTATCATAGCACCCGAGTAACCTTTAGGATACACTATTATACTATACATTATAACACAATATCTGTGAAATTTCAACTATTTTCAAAGCATTCTTTGTTTATTTTTCATCAATTTAACAAATCGCACCATCCTAATATATCATTTATTTATCTATATCAAAACCCGCTATTTACAAGAGCTTGTACACAAGCAGAATCCTCAATAATAATTAATTATTTCATCCTTGCCTAAGTTCCCCTTTCTTCCTTTATACTTAAACGGCATTGACAGCGTAAGCGAAATAGTATTATTGTCAGGTGTTTTTCGCTATACAGAGAGAATGATTATAATGTGCCACAAAACAGTAACTGAAAGCACTTACTGTATTGATCCTAATTGCAATTTGATAATTTATTCATCATAAACTCTTAAATACTCTCCGTCTGGATCAACATAAGAGTACAGCACTTTAATGCTGTTAGCATAATCAGCCATCTGGCTCATACTTACTTCTCTTGCGCCAATATAATAGTGTTTGTCTCCATATCCGTATTCTCCGCGTAAAACTTTCGCTTCATCGAAATCTTGTTTTATACACCAAAGATAATTACCATTACTATCTTCTAATCCATATATTTGTCTTGCATCAACACACCTGCATATTACCGTTTCCCCCGAAGAATTATCATATACTATAATCAAAGCCAGCTTTTATTACTCCGCCAAGATCAGCCATATTTGTGTATCCTGAAATAACACTATTTGATCCGAATCTGTCAGTGTAATACATATTCCTAAAGAATGGTGCTATTTTCTCACTGTCAGCAGTTGCTTCATAGATATCTTTGGCAAATATGTCAAATCCATTAAGAAGAGTATCAATGTTTCTAAGATCAATTACAGACATGGTGACCCCGTTTGCCAAGCCATTCTGCTCACAGGCAGCGTAGAAACTGTCGCAGACTTCACGCCCTAGTTCGTCACCATTTGATTCAGGATTTTCAGCAAGATGGTTACCAACTGAAACATAGTCCCAGCCTGTGCCAGGTTCTGTTTCTTCAGAAGCTATCATATAGTTTGAATGAGTTGAGAGCAAAGAAGCCGCCTCTACCGAAGACATCAGGCAGGCATCAAAACCAATAAATTCAAATGGCTCGGTCATTTTATCATAAACACTATAGAGAGCAGCATCTAATTCTCTGAGCAAGAGACTATCGGGGCTAAATTGTTCGTCAAGGCAGACTCCATTGATACTTCCTCCTCCGTGATTCCAAAGAATCAGCCCCATATTTGCAGCGGGATAATTCTTGATGCCCCAGTCAAGAAAATCAGAAAGTGTGGTATCTAAACCCATACTTGCGTTAGCAGTCTCATCTACCAATTCTGCTTTTCCATTGCTTATCTCATAACGCTGAAGCTTTTTTGATGAAGCTCCATTTCGCCATTTAACAGAACCACCAGTTTCTATGACAAATTTTACGTTATCATTAGCAGATGACGAGATCATTTCCTCAATATCTTTTGATGCTGCACCGGCTCTGCTTTCTAGGTCAGAGCCGCACATATACACAAACACGGTCCATGTACCCTCTTTACCCATAGGCTCAGTTTTATCACGCTTTGGCCGATTGATATTGAGTGTACTCTGTGAGAAGTCATATTTTGCAGCTACTGTTTTGGATTTTGTATCAGCTGTTTTTTCTTCCTTACAAGATGTAGTTATCAAGCAGATCAATGCGGCTAGAATACATATTATAGATTGTTTTTTCATAGATACGCTCCCTTATAATATATTAAAACAAAAAGCGACACGCTCACAGACGCATCGCTAATAACACCCCATATATCATGAAATCTTGTTCATGGCAACCGGCTGTCATACCTCATGGCTTAGACCCTTGGTTTTGCGTCGCTGTCTTTCGGCAGGTTTGCTATACTATCATATTAAGTGTAGCACACATAATCATTATTGTCAATAATGACACTTATTTCCAAAATATAATAATGAGCCTCTGAACTTGATCGAGGCTCATTTCGATTTATTTCTATAGGATTATAAAATATACCTCAAAACTTGATCACACCGTTTTTATCTGACCCGCTTTCATAAAGATCACATTTCAGCTTACGCTCGCTGTGATCGTAATACACTTCAAGAATATCAAAATCCTTGGTATAAAACATTACGAAGAAGTTCAGAAGAGTTTCGTTTTCAAGTCCCAGCTCGGTCAGCAGAGAATCATTATCTGCGTTTATGTTATCAGCCAGCTTTTCCAGCTCATATATATATCCGATCAGCTCAGCAGTGCTGAGGTTTTCACGCTTATCAAATACTGAAAGCGTATCGCACCACAGATCGGGACGACTATCAACAGGACCGTTATTGCACTTGTCTATCAGTATCCTGCTGTCGATCGCTTTTTCTGCAAGAGAAACATAATCAGGTGTTTCTTTGAATCTGCCGGCTATATCCTCCGAGATCGGCTCAGCGTTGATATAAGGGTCATCAATATCAAATCTGATCTGACCTTCCTTCTTCTTTAATCCATTCAGACGGTATATCTCGATCGCAGGTTCAACGCCAAACCACTGTCTTTCAGGGAGCTCATCCGCCTTAACAGCCCTGCCTGTATCCAGATGATAAAACATTCTGGAATAATCTGATCTTGCACAGTCATTGCTTGCTCTGATGATACGCTTGTGATTATTACTATCCCACACCTGAACAAAAGCACCATTACGTTCAGTCGGGTCAAATCCCCTGACGATCTTCAGAGAGCATACACCCTTGAGGCTGTCTTCATTTTCAAGGAAAGCATTTTCCAGAGTGTGATAGTCGGGCTCTTCAGCTTCAGAAGTCGAGTCTTCATCGTCTTCATCAAGCTGCTTAGACATGATAAACCTGTAATCACCATACAGTGAATCTAAATACTCTTCTTCGTCATCATCGTCTTCTCCTCTTGGTTCAACGCCCTCCGGGAAAGTCTCACAGGGGATAAACATATTATAGGTCTTATACATTGTTTCCCACTCTTCCTCAAGAGTAACTGTGATGTTATGACCCGAGGATACGATCTTCTTTTTCAGATCAATATAGCGGCTCACGATCTCACATACCGGCTTGCTGGCGGTGTGATGATAGAAATAATGCACCATGTAAGGCTCTTCCGCATAGTAGTTGCATACAGCCTGAATATACGGAAAAACCTCCCCTGTCAGAAAGTTCATAGCCTCCTGCGAACGCCTGTCAATAACGATCTCCTGCTTCTGATACATAACGATTCCTCCTTAAAGGTCTGAATGTTTTTTTCTTTTATGTGTATATCATAGCATGATAGATGTTCAGAAATTACACTTCTGCGAATTATGCGGCTTCGTCATAATGCACAAAATTCTAGGTAGCAGTTGACGAATACTGTCCAATGTGATACAATATCTATATAAGTATATTGATTGGAGGTACCCGCTATGTCACTCATCACAGATCTCAGCAAATCACGTTACTGCAAGGGCTTTCAGTGCCCGAAGATACTTTGGCTCGACCACTACAAGCCCGAAGAGGCGGAGGACGTCCTCTCCGAGACCGTCATGGAGAACGGCAACCTCGTGGGAGACCTCGCAAGGAGCTATTTCGGAGAGTATTCACTTGTGGACTTCTCCTATGATAAATCCGAGATGGCCGCTAAAACGCAGGAGTTCATCAGCGCAGGTGCCGAGAACATTGCCGAGGCAGCCTTTATGACCGACGGGCTCTACTGCGCTGTCGATATCCTTCACAAGAACGGCGACGGCTGGGACATAGTTGAGGTCAAAAGCTCAACTCACCTGACTGATATCTACATAGAGGATATGTCATTTCAGTATTACGTTCTGAAAAACTGCGGCATAAATGTAAAGCGTGTTATCAATATGCACCTGAATGCCTTTTATGTTAAGAGCGGAGAGCTTGACCTGAAGGGTCTGTTCAAGCTGGAGGACTGCACCGAGCAAGCGGCTGCAAACTATCATCATATTGAGAAAACTATCGGGGCTATCAGGGATTACGTTTCTGCCACAGCCGAGCCCGAGCGTGACATCGACACCTATTGCGAAAAACCTTATGAGTGCGCCTACAAAAAATACTGCGGCAGACATCTGCCCGAACACAATGTCTTCGATCTTGCAGGGATGCAGGCACGCACCGCCTACAAGCACTATCATAACGGGATAGTTTCTTATGAGGACCTGCTTGCTAATGCCAAGAAGATAAAGCTCAGCCCCAAGCACCGCAGGCAGATGGAAGCTGTCCTGAACAATGCACCCGATGAGGTCGATAAACCAAAGATAAACGAGTTTCTCGGCACTCTGACTTATCCTATCTATCACCTTGACTTTGAGACCTACCAGCAGCCTGTCCCCGAGTTTGACGGCATCAGCCCATACCAGCAGATACCGTTCCAGTACTCACTGCACATCGAGCAGGAGGACGGTACTCTTGAACACAAGGAGTTCTTAGCCAGAGAAGGCACCGACCCGAGGCGTGCTCTTGCAGAGCGGCTTGTAAAGGACATACCGAAGGGTGTCTGCTCGCTCGCTTACAATATGAGCTTTGAAAAGACGGTCATAAAGCGGCTTGCGGAGACCTTCCCCGACCTCGCTGATGCTCTTATGGATATTCACGACAATATGCACGATCTGATGATACCCTTCAAGGATCAGAGCTATTACAGCAAAGCTATGCAGGGCTCGTATTCGATAAAATATGTCCTGCCTGCGCTTTATCCCGATGACCCCGAGCTTGACTATCACAATCTTGAGGGCGTACACAACGGCGGTGAGGCTTCGGCTGCATTTGCCGAAATGACCTCTCACACTCCCGAGGAGATCGCAGAGATAAGGCAAAACCTTCTGAAATACTGCGGACTTGATACCTATGCAATGGTCAAGGTCCTGCGTAAGCTCAAAGAAGCCGTAAAATAAGGAGAAGCTATGGATCACGAACGAATAATTTGCATACTGAACTTTCTCACCGCTGCCACCGATGATAAGCATTGGGTGACTATCCGTGACATTCAAAATCACCTTGCGAATAATTTCGGTATGGACAATGTTTCTGTTATCACGATACGCAGAGATATCGAGCGTCTTGAAACTATGGGTTACGATATCCGCAAAAAGAACGGCGCTCACAATACTGCGTACTACAGCCTGAGAGGCAAGGGCTTTACCTTTAATGAGATACGCTTTCTTGTAGACTCGGTGTCGATCAATAAGTTTCTGTCATTCAGGCAGAAGCAGGAGCTTATCAGAAAGTTCGAGAATATGTGCTCCGAATCGGAGATAAGAAACCTTATCAGCCGGGTCGAGATAAACGAGGTCGGAAGAAGCCAGCGTGATCTGCTTGACAACCTCGACAAGATACACCGCCTTATCGCAGAGCACAGAAAGATCAATTTCAGCTACGGCAAATTTGATACTCACCAGCAGATGATATACTATGACAAACGCCGTGATATGCTGCCCGTGAAGGTGATCTACATGAACGAAAGGTTCTATCTGCGCTGCTACAACGAGGAGACCTCACAGCTTCGTACATACCGCATAGACCGAATGAAAAACATCAGGGGCGGAGAGGTGAGCCTAGTGAAGCCGCCGAAAAAGGAAGATCCCCACGGCTTTATTGTCGATGTGTTCCCCACCGAACGCTTTGAGATCGTGACCTTCAAGGTCAAGCGGCATCTTCTTGACGAGATGATCGAGCAGCTTGGTGATACGGTCAGCTCCCGAGATGATCTTAACAATAAAGACTATGCGGTGGTACGTGCTAACTGCGGCATAAACAGGCAGTTTTACCTCTGGGTAATGCGCTACGGCGACGGCATCGAGATAACGGCACCTAAGGATATCAGAGAGAGTTTTGCAGATGAAGTGAAAAAAGTTTCGCAAATGTATTCAGATATATAGTTTCTGAACATCTGATATGCTATACTCTTATCAGCAAAGGAGATGAGCAGTATGTGGGAGATCCTCGGGTTGATCGGCTTGTTTGCCGTTATCTACGCTGTCTGCAAGGGCGGATTTGACATACTGTTTGATATCATCTTCAGAAACAGGAAATAACTATAGTTCATATATACACCTCCTTTCTTTATTGTAGACTCCGCATGGATGTGAATGAAATGCACCAAAAAAGCTAGACAAACTTTTAGGGGCAGTTCAAAATTGCTGGACAGCAAAAAAAACATATTCATAGTCGTTAAGTTGTATGGCTTGATTGATCATCATATACAATAGTACAAAACACTCTTGAATAATGACGAAAAAATATTATAATGTTTCTAAAGCAATATACGATTGTTAGGAGCTTGTAAATGGATCTGTATGAAATTGTGCCGGAATATTTGTTTTCTGTGCTTGTGTCAAAAAACAAAAGGCTCTATGTTAATTCACTTTTTGTCCTGCTTGATGCATTCAAGACGC
>OCVV011163450.1_pt1 | contig 17562 bp, 16 predicted proteins | sample 1539721 | NCBI WGS metagenome assembly OCVV01 (sample SAMN02144230, study PRJEB22623) | gut metagenome | biome: sheep rumen | host: Ovis aries | place: New Zealand | reverse complement strand
ATTTTAATCGCAATAATTAATATAATATACAGCCATGAGAGACAAATGATCCCACATAGTGACATAATAATTGCTATTATGCGTTTAATTATATTTTTATACATAACAATGTATCCCTTCCCTTTATTCATATATTTCCACATCAGTTAGAAATCATTTAAAATCATCTTTGATCTTTTTTAATATTTACTCTTCTAGTAAATAAATGACTCTATAAACCTTCAAAATGGAATTTATAATAGAGTTTTTCTTTTCAATTAATACTTGATAGCAACTCTAATTTATTCTCTTTCTCAGTTTACCAATCTAATAAATCTTATTTGCTTTAATATATACGTAAAGCTAACTAACTACCAATGTTTTTAGGCACGTATTTTACGTATTATTTTTCTTATAAGAGCCAGCTTTGATGTGTGTGTGTTATTTTCTAATGATGCTTTTAGTGTATCCTGATTGATTATTTCTATGATTTTATCCTTAGTATGAAATCCATTTTGGCTTATTTCTTTTAATACTCTCTCCCTGTTTTCTTTTGGAAGAGATGATTTTAATAGAGACGGATTCATCATCGTTGCTTGATCAAGTGTAACATTATTGGATTGCAAGTGAATTGCAGCACTATTTAATAGTTTTTCACCTTTATTAGAATGTGTAAATACCACAGATGTACCCTTATTGTCATCCATGCTAGGAAGAATATCCCATATTCCCCAGAAATCACCTAATGTAATATCTGATTCACGACTATAACCTTTATAATAACAGTTACTACAAGATCTTCTTAAAATATAATTATTCACAAAGAGACTCATATACAAATCCTTATCATTCTGACAAAGATAATGATTACTCTTTGAATAGGCAAATTCTACTTGATATGAATAATGACTCCATCCACTTTCTTTATTTCTTAAATTAATATATTCAGGGACTTGATTATCGGCATCAACTTGTGATCGATATTCAATATATTTCTTCCATACCAATGGTGAGGGAACCCCATGACACACAAAGTCTATGCAATATAAGTTATCATAATCTTTTTTTAAAAAAGCTTTTAATCCACCAATCTGGCAAGGTGTTCCTGAAAAGAGAACCTGTCTACCATTATTTAGTTGTTTCTTGATTGTTTGAAAGATTGTTGATAAATCACTTTGTGAATACTTTGCTCCTCGTAATTCTTTTAATGATTCTATATCTTCAATTCCCGTATGTATAACCTTGAAATCATCGTCATATTTTGCCCCATAAACGATACCATTTGACTGTAAGATTAATTTTGCAAGCTCACTAAATATACCACCTGAAGAACTTTCCAATCTTGTTTCATCATTCTTTGATAGAGCAGCATATGCTTTTGTTTCTTCATCTTTTGGGGTACGATTACTTAATATTGGGCAAACTCTCTCACATGCTAAACATGATATGCATTTAGAATTATCAATTACAGGTTGAGCGAAACCCTCATCATCCTCTTTCATTTCAATACAACTCTTAGGACAAATATTTGCACATGCTGTACATCCTGTGCATTGATTTTTATCTGCTAAAATTGGCATGAAATTACCTCCTGTTTAGGAATTATTTTTACTCCCCTATTTTTGTAATACTATTCTAACAGCTTTTAATACAGGTTTTCTAAAAATATCCTTTTCATAATCGTTAAAAGATAAACCGTACATTAATACTGCATAGATGCCACTAAAGATTACAACACTTAATAGGAAAGTTCCCCAATTTGAAATTGTAACGAACTTGAAAACAATCAATCCTATTACCAACATACATGCTGGAACGATGGACAGTTTGAGGATATTCTTCCAAAACAAAAGAATATCTATACCAATTACCTTATGGTAATATCCATTCATGATTAGCCCTTGGCCTAACAGGTAAGCAATACAAGAACATAATGCAGCACCAATATATCCCATAGTAGGAACTACTAAATATGTAGAGACTACATTTAAAATCGCAATAATTAAATAAACAATTGATCGAAACTGATGTTTATTCTGGGCAATGATAATACTTAAACCAGTATTCTGAATAAGGGGTACACAAAGTGGGAACATTGTTAAAATAGTAACCCAATATGCATTTACATAGCCTGCTCCTGCCCATAGTTTAATAAAAGCACGACCAAAAACTGTAAAACCTGATACGATAATCGCTATGATAATAAATTGTAATCGACCAATACGAATAAACAGTTCCGTTAATTCATCCTTAGTTGCATTTTTAACAACCATTCCTGTAATCTTGGGTGTTAGAACACCAGAAATGGAAGTTGATAACTGCATAACAATACTATTAAAAGTACCTCCAACATTATAAATTGCTACAGCAACACTACTTGTAAGCATGCCAAGAATAACCTTATCCGTTGACCAGAAAAGCATGTCCACAAGTGAAGCTAGAAAAATAAAAGCAGAAAACCTAAATAATTCTTTAACTAATGATTTTGGCAGGATAGAAAAACGTGGTGTAAGTTTCAATACTTTAAAACAATAACCCGCAAAAAGAGGAAGCATAATGAATTGAATGATTGTTGCTGCAACTGACATTCCAATTGAGGCATATCCCAAATAAAGTGCGATTAAATTGGCGATAGGTGCCCCAACAGTAACAAACATATCTATCAGCTTACGATAAATATATTTCTCATATGCTGTAACCATTGATGAAAAAACACTAACAGGAAATGATAATGCTGAATTAAAGGTCATGATTAAAACCAGTATTCTCATTTTTGATTGCTCATTGCCTGTTAGCCCACGATGAAAGATTGATCCAACATTATTCGAAATGATAATTCCAACAACGATGACGATTAATGCAAGGAAGCAATAGAGTAAGATGAAGAAACCATATGTTTTTTCAACTGCATCTTTATTCTCTTCAGCTCTATACTTAGCTATATATCTAATAATCGTGCTTCCAAATCCAAAGCTTAATAATGACAAATAGGAAACGACAGATTGTGCTAAAGAGTATAAACCATATTCTGATTGTCCTAGCATTCCTAACATTATAGGAGTGTAGATAAAAGGAAGTATTGAGCTTATGGCTAAATTAATATATGAAATAATAACACCTGATCTCAATTCATTCTTACGCAAAACAATCACCTCTTAGCCTAACTTTTCCACATATTTTTTCCCTAGATATGCTTTTGAAATATAGTCTGGTATTATATTTTTTAAATGTGTTTTAATTTCTTGTTCATGATCCATTATCCAATCAAAATTTCGAGCAAGTTCTAATGGATCACTCAATGACTGAACGGGTAAAACATAATGCTCATTTGTTTGAAATAAATCATTCGCAATACCTCTCGATTTTACAGAATATCCCAAAACTAATGTTGGTACACAAGATGAATATGCGGCAATTGTCGCATGCGTCCTTGCTCCCACAAAGAATTTACAGCGAGCAATATATCCCTTTAATTCCATACAATTATGATCACCAATCAATAAAACTCTCTTTGTATCCTTAAACTCATCATATAATTGTTTGAGAACTGTTAAATCGTCATTGCCTTCAGAAATAACATGCGGAATTAATGCTATATTATACTCCGTATTCTGGATAATATTTTGAATTAGCAATTGAAAAGCTCTATAAACCAAGTCTGAATTCTTTCCGGATTGTAAAATCAAAGGACTAGCATTTACTCCCACCATTTTTCCTTCTATCCAATTTTTTGGTAGTGGAAGCATTGTTGCTGGTAATGTAAACGCCGGATCTGAGACCATAATTGTATTATTATTAATTTGTTTAAGAGCATTATATGATATAGATTCTCGAGCTGTAATTAAGTCAAATGTTCTCAAATCACTTGCAATTTTAGAATTCTCAATAAGTGCTGGTTCTACACTGCATCCCCAAAGGACTAATTTAGCACCTTTTCTTTTAATATTTCGATTGATAGCCGCTAAAGTATCAGTTCCTGGATAACAATAATTATCTCCACCAATAGATAAACAGATATCATTTGAATTTATATCATCTATTAAGTCTTTATATTGATAACTCACAGCCCTATCAATTTTACCAAACAATTTTGTCTGAACTGCAGCCAATAGCCATTGTCTGCTTCCTCTTCTAATTTGTTTTTGCTCATCTAACTTTAAATCACATATTTTATCAATTCCATATCTTTTATCCATCACAGGATTTCTGGAATATAGAGTTAATGGTTCTTCAAAAATATTGGTTGTAGTACGAACAATAGCTTCACATCCGTGATTACCACTACCAGCATGAATAAATAACTTATACATAGAATGCTCCTCAAATTATTTTTGTAATATTAATTATATTACTATGATCCAGTAATCTATTTACACTAATTGAAAACAGGCTTTTTCTAACTTTAGAGAAAATCATACCTAATAAATATAATAAAGTAGTGACCACAATAAGATGTGGAATCATCCATACAGTTCCCACAAAAAGTTTACCTCTTAATAATTCAAATATTAACAGTTTACTTGTATAGATATCACTATGAACAAAATATACATCAAAAGCTGCTGAGCTTATTGCATTGATTTTTTTATTACATCCAATGTCTACCTTTGCAAAAAAGCAAAATATACAAATAGATCCTATGATAATAGTTATAAAAGCATAACCAAATGGGTAAATAAAATAGCTTAATGCAAAAGTCAATAGTGTTGAAAAAGCATATCCTAACAATAATTTTGCTTTACTCAAATTAAAGAAAATAGAATCTACTCCAAATAGTTTAAAATAAGCTCCTAATAGGTATAAAGTAATAAAATTGGTGATTCCATAACCGTTATCTAATAATGGTGAACTTAAACCAAGTGAATACCAAACACAAAATATCCCTAATTGTATGAACAGTAATATTTTGAAACTATTTTTATCTAATTTACACAAAGTTTTATTGATAAAAGGTACCAACAAAATAAGAATGATATAAGTCTCAACAAACCATCGTCTTCCAGCAAAGAAAGGAAATATTGAAAAAAATAAGCTTTTTATAGACCACCCTACATTGTTAGTAGCAATACCAATTAAATAACCAATTATCCCATAAAATGCAGATATAATAAGTAAATCAATTGATTTTCTAATACCAAACTTATCTTGTTTAACTAAAAAATATCCTGAGATTAACACAAAACAATTCACCAATGGGCATGCAACACTATTGATAAATTGAGAGAAGAACCAAGAGAACTTTGGGAACACTGCATTTCCTGCCATTCCACCAAAAGTACCTGATAAATAGTGGATTGCAATTATTCCACACATTGAAATAATTCTTAATATCTCAAAATTTGAAGTTCTTTCTTTAGTCATTTTCACTATTTCCCCTTATCTTTTTTAAGAGCTTATGTACAAAAACAAATCCTTTGATTGTTATATTAGGCACCCCTATACATTCTGCAATTGTTCTTGTATTATAGGTAGATGCCAAATCACATGTAAACTGATAATAAACTAGTAATTTTTCTTTCAAACGAGTATTGCTAAATTCCATTTTTTCTTTAATCCATAAACCATATCCTCTTGGATTTTTTATAAAATTAGAACTTCCAGCACTTGTTAATCCATCTTCTTGATACTTATATAACCATATAATGTCGTTGTAAAATCTCATTAAATTACCATCATTTGACATACGATTATAAACTACTGCTTCTGTCATAAAATTCTCTCCCATAAATTCAGGAAAATGATATTTTCTATGATAATCCGTGTAAAAAGCAATAGCTCTTTCACCGTTCAAAACTTTTTTCCCATTTTCACAATATGTATTCATATCAGCTAATGATTTATCCAAGTACGTTTCTATAAAAAAATCATTGGGCGTATTCGTTATGGTTGAACCGCAATTAGCTACAATTCCGTTTAATTCTGTTTCATCAGCTATTTCCTTAAACCACCTATCCATTTTTTCCAAAGCATCGATAGTTAGCCGATCATCTGAATCCATTGTAAAAAAAATTTCACCTTCGGCTAAATCAAGACCATGATTAATTGCTCGATGCTTTCCCCCATTTTGGGTTTTATAATAACGGATTGTAAAATCAGCCTCTTTAACCCATTTATTAAAGAGTTCCTGTGTGTTATCATTAGAACCATCATCAACAATAAGCCATTCGAAATCTTTAAAAGATTGCTGGCATAGAGATTTATATAGTTGTTCAATTATATAGGCTCGATTGTATGTTGGAGTAAAGACTGTTATTCTGTGTTTAAACATTATTTTTCCCCTTTAAAACATATTTATTAAATCTTTTCAATAGATATTTCCAAAAGCCTTCCTCTTTTATGCAATGAATAACCCCGTATATTTTTTCTCCCTTATTTGTTCCACAAATAGCAATAATTTTTCTTAAGTTTTCTTGTTCTTTTCGCTCATTATCATTTTTCCATGATGCATTATACCAATGAATAGAATGCGTCAAATCTGATTGACTCATTTTTCCTGTGCGGTAATCAATTGGTGCAAAATAAATTGATGGATAAAATGTGATATTTCCGATTTTTTGTTTTTTATTCTCTTGTATAAAACCATCTCTTATTAATAGATTCGTTGTAAGCACCGGACATGCTACATCACCAAGTCTATCTTTATACTGTGAATAATCTAACGTTTCATATTCCCTAATAAGTTTTTTTAAAAACGGATGTCCTTTAACTGCGCCAAATCCTAAGCCACTATTAACATGGCCGTCACATTCTAACCCAAAAAACGCTTCTGTATCATCATTTAAAATATCTTCATATGATTGAATCACTTCAACATCTGTATCAAAATATAATCCACCATTTTCATATACAATGAGTAATCTTGCCACATCACTAACAAAAGCCCACTTTTTATCTTTATATGCCTGAGACATAAAATCAAGACGCGAAACATCAAAATTATTCTCATTCCACTGGATAATCTCATAATTAGGAAAATATTTTTTCCAGCTCTCCAAACATTTCTTCCCTCTACTATCTAGAGGTTGTCCCCCAAACCAACAATAGTGTATAACTTTATTAATCATGCTTTTCCTCACTAAATATCCATATTTAAAAAGTAATCGTAAATACTTTGTTCGCCATTTACAGTTTTATGAGAATAAGTTTCTCTCCATGAGAGTTTATATAAAACTGTATCGTTATTAATTATATTGCTCCAATTCTCAGCAGATAGTGCGCTGTTCATTGCTGCTTGTAAGTCATCTCTATGAGGATTATTAGGCAATAATTCATCCATGCACTGTTTAACAGTTGGCAAGTATCGATAGGCGGTTTCAATAATATAATCAACAAGTAGATAATCAATAGACACATCTTCATCATGCCAATATGTTTCTAATGCTTCTTTAAAAAAACGATAGAAAATATGTTTTTTCCGTCCGCCTAAACAAAAAGATGTCCAGCGAAATTGAGAAATATATCGGCTCTTTACTGGAAGACTTTTACAAGTGTAGAACGAAGCCTCAAAACACTCTTCTGGAATTTGTTTAGAGCAAAATATTGTTGCATCTAACCATAATCCACCATATTTTTCAATCAAAGATACTCTCAAATAATCTGTAAAATTGGCAATGCACATTTTACCAGACATTACCTTATTTAGAATATATGAAGGAATATCGATGTATTCAGTATAATTATTTTCAGTAATTAAATAGACAGGATGATCTCCTGCATTTTTGCGGGTACTTTTTATGCACTGCTTTACTAATGCAGGTGCATCTTCTTCCCCACTCCACCAGCAAACCCATATTGGTGGATTTGTTTCCTTCACCCCAATATCTGTATCATCTTTATATTTTTCTATTTGCGTATGTAATTTATTGTAAAGATAATCTAAAATCCATTCATCTTTTTTGTCATGATAAAACGTTGATATTTTAGCAAAGTGAAGTTTCCAGCTTAATTCATCTATAAAACGGTAATTTGCTAGTTTTTTAGAAAAAGTTGAATCAATACTATATGTTTGTGCAATTCTTGTAATTCGCCTATTTATCTTATTAAATAACTTACTCATTATTATTTCCTCTAAATATATTTAAAATACAACAATACGAATGTAAAAAATATCGACTTCCTATTATATAAAGACTATTTTTTAACGAATACGATATTAATTCTTTAGGTGTAAAATGAATTTGTTTACGCAACTTGATTAATTTATTTTCTATAGATTCTCTCTCAGGACATTTAATGTTTTGTGCTACACGATTATATGATACACATGATACACAAAAAGAGACCTTATCACTTTTATATAAAGAAGGATATTTATTTTTAAGAAACTCTAGTCTTTCTAAATAAGCTTCTAAAGCATCCAATCGTTTAATTGAAAAAGTTGCCGTTATACTTCCTGGATGCTGGCGATAATAGTATAAAGGTACTGGTAAAAAAGCAATTTTGTCTGCCTTATCAACAATTCGATAAGTAAAGAATTCATCTTCATGATGTTTACCATACACAAACTTTTCACCATCAAGAATATCTGAACTATATAATTTATTACAAGCAATAGCACGTATACCAGTTCCTTGTAAAATTTGCTTCAAAGCTTCTTCTGGAAAATATATTCTATAAGGTGGTTTTATATTACTTTTCTTTATTAAGTCTCCATCATTAAAGCATTCAATATCACATACCGCCATTTTAGCATCATTGTCATAAATAGCTTCATATAGCCATTCAATATAATGTTCATCTAGAATATCATCACTATCAACAAAACAAATATAACTCCCCTTAGCATTGCGTAATCCGACATTTCTTGCATCAGATAATCCGCCATTTATTTTATGAATGACTTCAATTCTTTTATCTTTTTTTGCCCATTCATCACAAATACGAGGGCAATCATCAGGAGAGCCGTCATCAACTAAAATAATCTGTAAATTGTTATAAGTTTGTTTCACGATAGATTCCAAGCATTTCGCCAAATATGATTGAACATTATATACTGGAACAATAACAGTTATTAAATCCACGGTTTCATCTCCAACTCATTTAACATCATATTTTTTGGAGATTCCTGTCACTCTCTCGTAGAGTAAGCGAATTCCCCTATATATAGGTTTAAAATATATAACCCCTATAACCATAAACTTCAGTTTTGTCGATGGATATAAATGAAAAGTATTTCCATTTAATTCCTTTTTTAATTTTTGTTTTGATTCTTTTGCATCCTCTCTAAATTTCGTTTGCATTGCAACATTCATCAATGCTCGCAGATAACGACAATATACAATAGGTGCGAGAATGCTATTATTTGTTGTATCCTTTTTTATAAGTTCTATTACATTTAAAGGATCAATAATCTGATATCGATGCTTATTGGAAGTTGCTGCAGAGCCTTTTCTTAGAATATAGTGATAGTAAGTCTTATCTTCGTAAATGCTATAATTTGCATGTTTAAACAGCAAATAATTCATTAATAAATCCTCATTAATTCTAATTTCTGGATTCCAAATTTCAGATTCAGTAATTTTTTTTACAATCGAATCACGATATAACTTATTCCATAAAGCAGGTTCTACATATTCACCAGTCAATAATTCCTTTAACGCCTGCTCATTATTAAGTTCTACAAGTTTACCAGTATTATAATAGTTAACTTCATGACCATCAGGATAAACCATTTTATAGCCACAATGTGAGATATCTGCCTCATATTTTTTAGCATTTGTAAGCAAATGCTCATACATTTCTGGTTCAATATAATCATCGCCATCCACAAATCCAATATATGATCCTGTTGCCTTAGAAATTCCTGTTAGCCTTGCACTTGAAACGCCACCATTTTCTTTATGGATAGGAATAATTCTTGAATCTTTAGCAGCATATTGGTCGATAATCTTTCCAGTTTCATCTGTAGAGCCATCATCCACAACAATGATTTCTAATGATTGATATGACTGATTCAGAATGCTATCAAGGCAACGCCCTATGTATGATTCAATATTGTATGCCGGAACAATTACAGAAATTAAAATATCTTTCATCAATCAATATACCCTATTTTCCCTTTCAACTCTTCTTTTTGCTGCATTCGTTTTTCCATCGAAACATTTTTTCTCAAAGTATACTCTTCGCCATAACATATGCTATTCTCCATACGCTTCTTTTCTTTATCCAGATATTCATCTAGACCACATAGAATTCTTGCAGGAGAACCGACAACTACAGAATGATCTGGTATATCATGTGTAACAGTACTATTTGCCCCAATGATGACATTATTTCCAATATTCACTCCTGGTAAAACCACGCTCTCAGCTCCTATGAAAACATTATTGCCAATTGTGACACGTCCAATTTTTGTATATCCCAAAAACTGCTTTGTACTTGCATCATGACATAGAATATGAACGCGAGGAGCCATTGTGACATTATCCCCTATTTCAATGAGCCAGCAATGGGATGGATCAAGAATTACACCATTTAAACGTTTAAAATTCTTTCCTACTTTCATTCCCATTTTTGTTAGTTTTTCTGTTGTGTATTCACTTCGCAAACGATACACAAATTCTTTAATTATATTCATAGTTCTCTTTCCTTATTAATAATTCTAGAAACTATACGTTTACAATAATAGCCAATTCCCATTTCTAAAAGATCATACGAAATAAAAGTATATATATCAGTTACTCGTTTTCCAAAATACTTTTCAACAAACTCGAATCTTCTACTATCACGAAGAAATTGCTTCAGCTTCGTTTCCTTATAACCATTCCTATAAGATTTTTTCTTAACGTTTAGACCATCAACCCAAGTTGCTGCTCCGTGATGCTTTGCCTTTAATGAATATTCATATCTTGAAAGCACTCTAATACGTCCTATTTGTTGGGAACAATCATTCCGCTTAAACTCAGGATACTTGTTTTTTAATAATTCTGTATTTCCTGCTGGACAAGGTTTCATTTTTACTTTTCCGTTAATCACAAAATGCTTTCCTTCATAATAATCTAACATTGCTTTAACAGATGCCAGTCCTTTAATTGCTCCAAACCCTAAACCAGTCGCAATATTACGATTGCTTTCAAATATATAAAATGCATCATTATCTAACCACGAATCAATTGAATCATGCAATTCCACATCAGTATCGAGATATACACCTCCTAATTGATAAATGATTAATAATCTTGCCACATCACTTACAAACGCCCATTTTTTCTTTTCATAAGCTTCTTTCATAAATGGAACCGATAAAACATCAAAATTATTTTCGTTCCATTCATGAATTTCCCACTCCGGACAAAACTGTTTCCATGATTCAATACACTTTATAACTATATCTGGTTTTTCATTTCCACCAAACCAGCAATAATGAATTACTTTTGGAATCATTATTTATTCCCCCCAATAAATTCCAAATAGTTTTCTACAGCTTTTACTGTGTTATTTTTTGAAAAATCTCGACCACGTATTTCTGCTTTTTCCTTATAATGTTTTAACAATTGAGGATTCTGAAGCAGTTTTTTTATACATAAATACAACGTTTCTTCTGACATTTCAGAGATAATGCCATATTCATTTTTCTTTCCTAGCATTTCCTCCATTCCTGCAACAGGAGTAGTTACTACTGGAGTTCCTACAATTAGTGCCTCTGTTGCTGCAGTGGAAAATCCCTCGGCAGTTGAAGCACAAACAAACAAATCACAATTTGCAATATACTTGTATGGGTTAGTTTGATATCCCAAGAACGTAAAACTGCTTTCTAAATGATTACTTGAAACATATTTCTCTATGTTTTCTCGTTCTGCACCTTCTCCTAGAATGTAGGTGTGTACAGGAAACCCATCCTCAATAAGTTTTTTATGTATTCTTGCCAATTTATCAAAACCCTTTATTGGCATAATCTTTCCTACACCACATATACGGATTTCTTTTTTAGATAAATCAATGTCACTAATACTCTCATTTTTCAAAGTTTCAATGAGATCTGTATCATTTGTATTATATAAAACATCAACATCTGATATCATTGGGTACAGCTTAAGGAAATCAAATTTAACCGATTCCGACACACAAACAATCTTATCAAATCGTTGATAGCACTTAGCTGATTCTTTATATGAACGAAATGATTTTGCAGCAATCTGAGGCGTATGTTGTTCAACATGAATCCATGAGATCAGTTTAGTGTTTATATTCCTGCACCCACTAATAATTCGTGCAGAAGGTCCTTCTAAATATGCAATCTCAATATCATATTTATCCTTAATAAATAACATATGTAATTTTTCTGGAGATAGTAGTTTCATGAGTTTACTATTTCCTGGAATATTTTTTTTAAAAATTGTTTGATAATGGATGTCTTGTTTGAGAAATCTTTCATTGACTCCTCCAGCAAAAAGTGAAATAAGTGTTATATCAAATTTTTTACGATCCATATTATTAATAAGATTTATTAACACTTTTTCTGCTCCACCTTGTCCAAGATCATGAATCATAAATAATACTTTAATCATAACATCTTCCCCATCCATCATTTAGTTTTTATATTAATATATAATGCTAATAGGCACCCAAATGGAATTGCTAATAAAGTTATGCCAAAACATGGAGATTCTTTCATGACACTTGAGAATCTTCCTGCTAAAATACAGCTTGAAACCAAATGTATTGAATGTCGCATTTTAAATTTCCACGAGGTTTCCGGAAAACTCAAATATAGTTTCCTTATTTCCGCAAAGCTATTGGGACTATTCTTATACTGTTTTAAGATTGAATTACTCATTCCATCTGTTTGATACTCTACAAACCTAAGATTCTCATTTAAGACTAAAAAGTCATATTCCTGACTAATCTGAAGATGCATATAATGAGGGTTAAAGTTTTTCTCTCCTGGATACACCTTCATTGGAGAAAATCTTTTATATAGTTCAGTTCGAACTACATTTGTTCTATCTCCATTATGAATTGAGTATTTTCCAGTCAAAAGATCAATCAAGTTAACACTTTTTTGGTTGGGTAATGGATCTCCAACTACATTTCCATCCAAATAATAGTCTAATCCAACAATACCAGCATATTCATCCGAACCACTTTCTTCCCAAAATGATAAAATTTTCTCCACAGCATCATCTGGCATAAAATCATCAGAATCAATACATACACATAATTTTGTTTTTATATGTTTGATTGCTTCATTATAAGCGGTATGCAATCCACCATTTTCTTTATAGTAGTATTCTACCGAAAATTCTTTTGTTTCTTTAATCCATTCATTAACAAGCAATCTTGTATTATCTGTCGATCCATCATCGATTACCATCCATATAAAGTTTTTATTCGTTTGTCGTTTCATACTTTCGTAACATCTTGAAAGTAATTCAGCACGATTATATGCAGGAGTAAAAACAGTTAACTCTATCATACTATCCACCTATCTTCTTTTATCATATATGTAACGAATAAATCTGCATGTATTCTTATATCCAAAAAAACGGCAAGAAATCCAAAGAACTATTAGTTTTTTATTACCACTATGATACTTTAAAATCCATTTATTTTTAGATAACAACACTATACTATCTGACGCTTCTTCTTCACTTTGTGCCTGAACTTTAAAAAAAGTTCCATATTGGTATGCTGTATAACGTTTGATAAATATTTTATCATGCTCTTTAGCCTTATCAGCAATACTAATACATGTTAAAATATTTTGACATAAATCATCACATTTCTTCTTACTTATTGTATGTGTAATGGAAGTCTTTCTTTGACGATAGCAGTAAAAATTTTCACATAAAAAATCCATCGATTTTGCATATATTATCAATCTAGCACACCATTCAATATCTTCAGAAAACGTATCTTTCTTAAATTGCATTTTTTCATCTAATAATTCTTTACAAATTAGTTTATTACAAGCTGAGGCAATATAGAGACCATGCCTTGTCAAATAATCTAGTTGAAGACTTTTTTCTTTAAGGTCAATAGGCATTTCTTTAGGTTCATTAAAATAGGAAACCTTTTCTCCAGTATCCTCATAATATTTTTTATAAGAAAAATTCAAAACATCAGCCTTTGTGATATTAATTCTATCAACTAAGCGTGCTATTGCTGTTTCATCATCCCAAAAATCGTCGCCATCTAAAAACAATAAGTAGTCTCCTGTTGCATATTGTATTCCAGTATTTCTTGCATCCGACAATCCACCATTTGTTTTATGAATTGCTTTAATGCGACTATCTCTTTCTGCCAGCAAATCACACATTTCAGTTGACTTATCTGTTGATCCATCATCTACAAGGATAATTTCCATATTTTTATAAGATTGTCGTTGTACGCTATTAACGCATTCTAATAAATACTGTTCTACACAATAAATTGGTATTACTACGCTTATTTTTACACTCATTTTAGACCTCTTATTTATATCAATGTCCAGGCAATATGAATTTGATAATAGTAAAAAATCAAATACAACCCAATCATAACAATTTTTATTAAGCGAGCAGATTTTGCTGTAAACATTTGATCAATTGTGTATGGCATTAAAATATAACTATATAAACTAGTAAAAATTGGAAGTCGTCCAATAAAAACACCACTTGTAACAGCTGAAACAAGATACAACCCAGATGTAATAATTGACATGTTTAGACATAAATTAATTACTTGATTATCTTCATCTTCTAACCACTTACGACCAATAAAAGCTAATAACATTGGAACAGAATAGACTAGCACTCTAATATAATTTGTTCCTGTATCGTTTATTTGTTTCCAATCAGAAACAACATTTGTATATTGTGTATCAGATAAAAGCGTTTCTAATACATTTGTAAACTGATTTGCAAATACCAATACAGCTATACAAAGAACAATAAACCCAATCGTTTTTTTATTCCATGGTTTTCCCTGAACGACAAACACAATTGGCAACATTAAAAGTGCGGAACCGTGAATTGTAGCAGCAAATAATATAGTAATAATTAAAGATATCCATTTCTTTTTAAGCATTAATGGAGTTGCCGCAAATATTATACATACTGCTGTAAACTGTCGTATACCATTAAACATCCAAGATAAATAATCACTAGAAGCGATAAACAGAAAAATAGAGATCCAATAGCTTGATGAATACTTTCTATATATAGCTACTAGCCCTATACCTTGAATTATCGCAAGAATTGAGAAATATATGATAGTACTATTTCCAAATATTATTTTAATCAACCCACCTAATACAGTAAAACCCTTGTCTTTGGTAACATGTGGTAGATAAGAGATTAAGCCATCAAATGTTGTTGGGAGATTCTTAAACATCAATTGATAAGCATAGGTGTCACCAATGTCTTTTCGTAGAGATGCCATTATAATAACTGGAAGAAACGTACATATTGCATAAATCCACGTTACTCGAAGTTCATTTTTACCAAAAACGTTCTCATAACGTTCAACAGGTATAATAAATCCAATTATTCCCATAATGAATAACCAGACTAAAATAAATATATACTGTGACATATGGTAACCTCTTTTCTTAACATTAATAAAAGGTAATAACTTAGTATTCTTGAATGTAGTTTATAATAATACATTTTTTCTTGTTTTATATCTTTTTTGCCATTATCAATATATCAACACATCTCAAAACATATGAAACAGCTTTGAGGGAAAAAACAAATATTTACTTCCAATTCTGTAAATCATATCAAAATAACTTGATTTTCTGACATGTAGATAAAATAATAGCCTAAGCTATTAGATTTTAACAAGAAATCGCTATATTCATTTACTACAAATTCATTCGATAGCAAGTAAAAAGCATTACTAGCTTTCTTTTTTAGTGTATCGAAGTCATACACATCATTCTAGCTTTAACTCAGTTTTCTACCGCTTATTGTCAAAAGCAAACAATTTAATCACAAATAAGAATGAGTAAAATCTTATTTTTCAGCAATAAAGATAACTATTTAATCCAATCCAAGCGATTGAATCGTATCTTTGACAACTTGTTTCTTATCAAACAATAATTCCATTCTTTTACGACCAGCTTCGCCCATTAAAGCTCGTTCACAATGTTTTTTCTCCATGAATGACTTCATTGCTACTTGTAAAGATTCTACATCTTTAACTTCAACTAAAATTCCTGATACTCCTGTGTCAACTGCTTCTTTACAACCTGGAATATTGCTGGTTATTAGAGGTCTTCCAACTGCTGCACCTTCTAATAAAACATTGCTCATTCCTTCATGGTAGCTCGGAAGAACAATGCAATCTGCTGCTGCATAGAAAGGCACTGGATTCTCTTGAAAGCCGTGAAAAATAGCAATTCCTTCCCGTACCAGACTCTCTATTTGTCCCTTATAATCATCCTCATAGAAACCAACAATATCGAGTACAAAATCCTGTCGAATAGAATAAAGAGCCCTTGCTGCTGCAAACAGCTCATCTATTCCTTTTTCCTTCATAATTCTTCCAATATAGAGAAAATGTACCTTATCATTTTCTGGATAAGAATAATAAGGATAACGTTCTAAATTAATTCCCGCACCATGAAGTATCTTTTGCTTAGATACTGGTATAATATGACGCTTTTGAAATTCTTTAGCATTGCCCTCATTCTCAAAAAAAACAGTTTGAACTTTCTTAAATGAGAGTTTATAAAGTAATGAAACAAACTGTGCTAAACCAACCTTTTGAAAAGCTGTACCTAATCCCTGTACATTTGCACAAAATGGAATACCCATTGTTCCACAAATCAGTCCAGCATAAATATTTGGTTTAATTGAATATGTAATAACCAAATCAGGATGTTCATCTTCTAATATTTTTTTATAACTCTTTAATAATTTTAAATCAGTTAGAGGATTAACCCCTCTTCGTTCGATTGGGGTATCTATGCATCTAATTCCCATCTCTTGAAAAGGTCTTTCATGTTGATTATCATCAAAAGGAAGACTTAATATAACCTCATGTTTTTTATAAATTTCCTCGATAAGCTCCCTACGAAACTGCCACAACATGTATGCATGATTTGTCGCAATCAAAATCTTCTTTGGTTTCCTCTTCACTTTATTATTATTCAAATCCATCTGCACCTATCTTTCTATCTACTAAAGTAAGCAATAATTTAGCTTTAATATTCTTCACTTACTTAAAAAAGAACTGCATATGTCCCTCTACTTGTTTATAGGAGGAGGTCTACAGTTTTAAATACTCAATACGTTCTTATTACTAAATAAATTGATTCAAATCATATAGATAATCCGAATTTATTTGTTGTAATTATATCACTTTTTTTATATAGTGACAATAAAGCTGAAGTTTTCAACCCCTGAACTGAAATACAATAACAAACAGTGATAAAAGCCAACACTCATGTATGAGGCTGGCTAAATATTCTATAAACTAAAGCTGACATCAATTGAAAATCATCTTATTATCGACTTCTATTTCTTTCCATAGCCATAGCCATAGCCATAACCATAGCCATATCCATAGCCACCATTTGAACTATCAAAGATCGTCCCTCTTACCTGATTTAATACGATTCCTGTGAGATCCTGAATATTATTATTCAGCTCTTCACAA
>OCVV012826773.1_pt1 | contig 17563 bp, 21 predicted proteins | sample 1539721 | NCBI WGS metagenome assembly OCVV01 (sample SAMN02144230, study PRJEB22623) | gut metagenome | biome: sheep rumen | host: Ovis aries | place: New Zealand | reverse complement strand
TAAATAATTTTGGATTTAGTTTCATAGAACATCACCAGAGTGATGAGATATTAAATATCTCTCACCCCACTCTCTATTGGAGATACTATTAAACCATAGTACCCCCTTCCTTGTTGAATAGAGATTCTCTCTCTCTCTCTCTCTACACAATTATAGAGATTTGTCAAACATTTTCTTATCATATTAATCTCCTTTACATTAAACTAAAATACTTGTTTCAGCCCAATTAGTAGAATCACTATCTGGAGTTGTTGCTGTATTTGTTCCAGTTAAGTTTATATATAATTTATTGTTATAAACAACAATATCATCTATTGCATAAGTACCACTTGAACTCCAAGTAGTTGTAGCAATACCAATAGCACTTAATACTTTTGTTATAAGTGCATCATTGTCGAATATACCATTTTCGATATTATTAAGATTAGTAGCATCAACAGGTGGTTCACTATTGTTAACCCATTGTGTTTTTGTATATGCCATTATCTATCACTCCTTTCGTGCTTTTCAAGTCTAGTATTAGCATAACCTTTTTGAATTGCTTTTATTTCATAATCAAATTCTAGGTTTGGAGTACCTTTAACTATAAAATAATCTTCGTGTTTTTCTACCCATAACTTACCTTCTCCAAGTTCTTGTAGGAATACTTTGAATGTATCAACTTCAATAGTTTGCTTAAATATTTCTTCTATATCAACTCTACATTCTCCATTTGAATCAGTTTTACCAGAACCAATATCAGCAAAGTAAGGAGTAGCAGTTTCGTAAGCATTAAGTTTTACTTGACTACCATCATCAATAGTAACAATTCTATTCTTTGTTCCAGTTACTTCTAAATTTCCATATACTGAAAAAGTATCTTCATAAAAATCAATTTTTGCAAATTGACTTGTTGATGACCAATTTGTATGTGAAATTTCAAAATATTGAGGATTTAATTGTAATGAGTTTTTATAGTCTATTAAGGATTCATCTATATGAGTTCCACCATTTTCGATTACACCTTCTCCAGCAAATAAATTAGTCCATGCTAAATTTCCTTCTTCAGCATGATCCCAATTATCTATGCCAATTTGAGAACTTTCACCAGAAACAGCTATATACCCTCCCAAACGGCAACCTTCTGCTTCCATAACACCATTAGTATTAATCCTAAAATTATTGTTAGCACTAACAACACCATTGATATTGATTTTATCAGCTTCAAGTTTGATTTCACTTTCATCGTTGTTAATTTGTGCCATAATTGTTGCACCATTTACTAGATCACCTTCTTTAAATTGTTCTACTGTCAAACCAATTGCATTTGCAGTTAATTCCAAAGATGAATTTAATTGAACATTAGTAGCAAAAGTGTTTGTAACATCGTTATTTATGTAATATCTAGTTGTAATTGTTGCATTATTATTTCCATATACTGAAATAGTAGAATTTCCATAATCAAGATTAAAATCTATTCTTCCTAATTCAGTAATAACTGGATTATCTAATACAACATGAGTACCACCTTCATATCCTATTCTTCTGATTAATCGAGCATAAAGATTAATAATATCTTCTTCATAATCATAAGTAGAATATATCTCGTACTCATCTGATACATCTTCAACTTTATTCAAATAGAATACTCCAGTATCAAAATACTTATAAGCATTATCATTAAATACTGAAATAACAATACTTCTAGGAAATAAAGTTGAACTAGGATATAGATTTGTGCGTGGATATAAGGCATCTATTTGCCCTGTAATACTTAAATGTATTAATCCACCAGCTTTAACATTTTCGACTTCTAACGAGCCTGTTCCAGATGAATCATCGACTAAAATATACATTTTACTAACTTTAGCAACTAATTCATCATAACCTTGAATAACATTAGTATTAAGATAACCAGTTGTAATATAATCAGCAACTATTGAACCATCCATTGTCATAGCAATTCCAAAAGTACCATTTATGCCAGTTGAAGAATAACCTAAACCATTAAGATTCCATCTCCAAACCTTTTGTGCAAGTGCTGGATCTGGATCATCCATAATGTAAAGATTCCCATGTTGATAATCTATATATATATTTCCACTCAAAGCATTATTAATTAGATTAGTAGCACTTTGTTTGGCTTCTTCTAAAATTGAAGTAGGATTAATTTTTTCAATTTCATTTTGAGTAAAATTAATTGTATTTGTTATTGCCTTTTGAATTGTACCTATTTCAAAAGATTCTATTGTATCTGATAAAACATTGTATTTAGTCTTTACAACCTGTGTAGTGAAATCAATTCCTAAAATACTTGCTGTTATAGTATCTCCAAGATTCACTTTTTCAAATTGACTAAAAGCATTTTTATATTGTTCAGTTTTACTTAATTCTAACCAATCTACTTTAATTGATATTTGAGGTTTATCTAAACCTTGCTGATATAAAGCATTTACTGCATTTCTTAAAGCAGTATAAGCATCTTGAATATCAGTATAAACACCTTCTTCTGTTGAATCAGGATCGTACTTAATATTACTAAACTCAATTTTTGCAATACGAGGAGATGGATAACTATTAATTAATGGAGAATCAACAAATCGTTCTGGTAGAACTAAACCATCAAATCCAACTGGTATTACTCTTGTATAAAGATTTGTAATATCAACATTGGTATCTATTTCAGTTATGTTTTTACCTACCAATAACTTAACATGATTGTTTGCACCTCTATGAGCTAATAACTTAATTGTGAAATTATCTCTTTCAAGTTCTCCACCAAATAAATTAACCATTGAATTATCTATATTACCAATAATACATTCTATTGGATTTCTTCTTACATAACGAGCTGAACCAGTTTTATTAATATCAGAATAAAATGTGAAAGCGTTTGTATATTGAGTATTATCTAATAACCAAGTACCAAATTCCTGTACTGATTTATTTTTAGGATATACATCCATAAGCATATTAACATTCAAATCATAACTAATATGATTACAATACACTCTTATTAATTCAAAATCTTTTTCAACTCTATAAATTCTAAATAATTGTTCGTTAGTAGAAGAAACATTTGCCATAACTATATTTTGTTCTACTAAATACTCTGATAACTTTGCATTAATAGGATATTCAAAATATAAAGTGTAAGCACCATTTAATGTTTCTTCAACATACGATTCGATACAATCATTTAAAAAACCATAACCATTTCTTGTAAAGTTGGTTTCCGTACTTGAATATATCTTCATAAAAACCTCCTAAATAAATGCTCTTTTATATGAAATCTTAAATGATGTAATTGTACCAGTATATGAAATAGTATTATTTCCTGGTTTTAAATATGGAAAACTGAATTGCATTTGATTACTGCAATTATTTCCATTATTGTCATATATCTCTTTAGCTTCACAATCTAAATAATAAGTTTTAGTAGAATCTAAATCGAATAAATTAAAAGTCTTATTATTAAAAGTAATTGATACATCATTACTTCCTTTTATTTCAAGGACTGGATTTGTATTTGTAGTACCACCTGCTGCAATAGTTTTTGGAGTGGTATCGACATTTATGTCGGTAGCAGTAATATCATGTGCTATTGGATTACATAAGAATTGAATAACAAAACTTTTGAATCCAGAACGATCAATATCTTCAAAATCAATTTGATTTTTAACTATTGCTTCATATTCAGTAGTTCCATCTAAAGTAAGCATTCCAAATCCATCAAGAAACTCTTTAATTGTATTTATATCGTGAGTTGTGGAAAAATGACAATCTAAAGAACATACGAATGTATCGTATGTTCCTTTGTCTATCATTAAAACTCCATTTCTTCCTTCAACTTCATGAGTTGTAATTCTTTTTTCTGCTTTGATTAAAGTTGGAACTTTACTAACTACAATTCCTTTACTTAATAAAGTTTGATTTTTAAATTTAATATTCATTATTAATTACCTCCAGTTGCAAGTGATGATCTTCTTCTATAATATTCAAGTTCTTCAGCAAGTGCTTGAATATCTTGTTGTCTATTGTTATAGAATTTATCAACATTGAAATAAATTGGATTTGAATTAGCAGTTGGATTGATTATTGGATTAACTGATGCTTGAATACCATTGTTAAGGTCAACCATAGCATTTTGAACATCACTAACAACATCTGGAATACCTTTTTCAATACCAACACCAATACCACGAGTGATTTGAATACCTACTTGATCCCTCATCAAACGAGATGGAGATTTGATTCCAAATAATTTCTTGAATTGTTTTTCAACTTCATCTTTAACTGCTTTTACTTTCTTCTTAATAAAATCTCCAACTTTAGCAAAACCATCACAAATACCTTTTACTATGTTAGAACCTAATTCTCCCCAATTTGTATTTGTAATTAAATTCTTTAAAGTATCTGCAATAGACATTATTATTCTTGGAGCAAGTGATATTAATTGTGGTATTGCAGCTATTAAAGAACCACCTAGAGTTGTAATTAACTTAACTCCAGTAACTATTATTTTTTCAAGCATATCAGGTCTTAAAAGTGTATTTACAACACTTTCAATAATAGTAGGAAGCATATCAATCAATACTGGAAGTGCCTCTACCAAACCTTCGGCTAAAGCCATTATTATATCCAACGATGCAGATATAAATTCTGGTAGATTCTCCAAAATAGTATCAATAGTTGCTTTTATTAAAACTAAAACTGAATCTATAATTGTACTGATATTACCTACCAAACCTTGTCCGATGGCAATTATTAACTTTAATCCGACATCAATAAATGTTGCTAAATTAGTAGTTATAAACTTGACTATATCATCAATTAAGCTGCTTACAAAATCAACTAAACCAGAAGGATCACTCGAAAGCAAAGCAAAAATTGAATCTAAAAAATCTTGAACTGCAACAAACAAATCAGGAAGAACACTTGTAAGCAAATCAGCAATTTGAGGAATTAAAGTTTTTAGTAGTTCGGTAGCACCTTTTAGAATATCTGGAGCTAACTTTTTAACTGCTTCAACAATATTACTCAAGAAATTTGTAAGTGTATTACTTAAATCTTCAACATTACCTGTTCCATTCAAGAAATTATCAAGTGCTGCTTTCATTTGAGTGAAACTTCCTTTAATTGTAGAAGCCATTTGTTTTTCAGCAGTTCCAGCAACACCAACCATTTTTACATAGTCAACAAGTGCTTTTTGCATATCAGCATAGTTACCCATTTGATAGTTTGTTGCGTTACCATTTGCTTTATTCCAATCGTTTACTTTATCAATAACTTCTTGCATACCTTCCTTACTACCTTTGATACCTAAACGAAGATTATCAATCATAGTAAAGTTTCCACGCATTACTGCTGCAAAAGCATTTGATACAGCATTGGCATCAGCACCTGTTGCTGCAACGATGTCAGCTTGTGCTGTTAAGATTGAGTCAGAAAGTTCAGCAGCAGCTTTAGAATCTCCACCTAGAGCTTCTTTTAACCCAACTGCATAAGTATTTACTTGGTCATAGTATTGAGTAGCACTTAATCCAAGTGATTTGTAAGCAGTAGAAGCATTTTTTTGAACTGCATCAAAAGATTCTCCAAAAAGTCTTTCAGAACCTTTTTGTGCTACTTCTAAATCAGCGTAAGATTTAACTCCAGCAGTTACTGCTGCAACCATAGTACCAGCAATTACACTTGAAACTTTTACAAGTGCATCTACTGCTGTTGCAGCAACACTAGCAACTCCAGATAAAGCACCTTTTACTTTATCAAGATTAATAACACCAGTTGAACCTGTTTCTGCTAATTCTTTCTTCATATTTGTTAAAGCATTTTTAGCAGTTGCTATTTCTTTACTTAAAGCATTATATGAACTCTTTTGTGCATCTGTAAGTGATGAATAAGAACCCATTTGTTTTTGTGCTTCAGTAAGTGTTTGGAGTTTGTCTTTTGTTTCAGATATATTTCTTCTTAATACATCCATTTTTTGTGTTAATAAACTTGTATTTGTAGGATCAAGTTTTAATGCTTGATTCAAAGTCTTTAAATCACTATTTAAAGAATATATCGACTTATCAACACCTTTTAAAGCATCTTGTAATTTTGTTGTATTACCACCTATTTCAATAGTAATCCCTTTTATGTTCTTACTTGCCATTTCTACCTCCTATGAACACTAAAAAAGACTACCTTATGAGTAGTCCTTTGTACTACTCATAAGAGTAGTAATCAATTATTCTGATGTTTCAGCACCATAAACTGTGTTGAAGAAACTATTATAAACTGCTGTATTTTCATCAGTTTTTTCTATCATAGCTCTAACCTTCTTATCAGTTAGTCTAGGCATAGCTTTAATAGTTAAAGTATCAGTTTGTGGAGTAATTGAAGCTTCAGTAGTTTGAGCATTGTTTGCTGGTCTTGAAGCGTTGCAATTATAATACCAGAATCTTCTGTTTGCTTGATCTCCTTGTACTTGGAAACCAAAAGCAAATCCTTTAGCAATTACAGAAGCATCTTCAATTAGAACTCCATTAGTGTCTTTTGTTTCTCCTAATATTTCAGTTCTAAAATCTTCTGGAATTAAAGCAATTTCTAAATCTCCAGAATAACCTTGATTTGCTGTATTACTAAAGTATTTAACATTATCAGCATAGAAATCGTTTGAATCTCCTTCTGCTGATAAAGATAGATTTACAGCACCTGGAATAGATTTGATTGTTCCGTATATGTAATTACCTTGAGTATCAATAGTAATTGGAGCATATACAACATTATCTAAACCAAATTTAACTTTGTTTTTAGCCATAATTATTTACCTCCTAAATAATATAAATATTATGATAAATTTTTTCATCGTTATCCCATACTTCATCTTGTTTATCGTATGGAATATTGTGTGAATCAAATAATCCTTCTAATTGTTCTTCTAATGCAACATTTTTCTTTTCAGTAACAAGTTCAATTTCAAATTCTAAATTCTTGAAGTATGTTTTATTGTCTGCTTTAAAAGTAGATGGAATAACTTCTCTGTATGCCATAAATGGTGGAGTTATACTTGTATTCTCATCAAAATGATCATAAGCAACTGGAATCTTTAAAGTTTGTAATAAAGTAAATAGTTCTTTATGTGTCATAATTAAACTCCGTTCTTAATATTTTGTTCTACTCTTGTTTCATATTCTTTAATACATGTTTCTTCAACTGGAGAAATATGTACTTTTGGAGTAGATAATCTTCCGTTCCTTAATAAATGTGGTTTTTCTAACAAATGAGTTAATTGATAATTAGTAGCATTATGAATAATACTCTTAACATAACCTTTACCTTTTTCAGTTTTAACTCTCCAACCTTTTGCATAATCTCCAGTTTTTTTAGGAGATGTGGATTTTAATTTGTTAGCACCTTCTTTAGCAATAGAAATAGATTCTTCTTCAATCATTTCTTGTACTTCTAAAGAATATTCATCAAGTAATTCTTTGACTTCTAAAATACCTTGAACTGCCATTAATTAACACCTATCTTTTCACTACAAACTAAAACAATATCAAACTTGTTTTTAGGTTCAACTACTCTAATTACAGAATAGTGAATGTTATTCCAAGTTATTTCTCTTTCGTTGTTATAATTCTTCTTTTTGATTACAAATTCACAAGTAGGTTTATAACCAGCATTAGCAGCATCATAAAATTCATTTGTTCTTACGCTTTGTTTTTTAGCATAAGATTTAGTAGAAACAACTGACTTAACAACATTGTTTCCAATATCATCAGTTTCAGTTGTTTCACTAATCAAATAAATAATTTCAGAATAGTCCATTAACTACCTTCTACTTCAGTAATTTCTTCTGATGGTTCAGGAGTTACTACTGGAGTTGGTTCTGGTGTAATTGTTATTACTGGTTCAGAACCATTATAAGCACCATAGTGTCTTAAATTGTCTTTTTGCAAACTATAAGATTTTGCATACATTTCAGAATTAGAAACATCCAAGAAACTTAAAACATAAGTAATTATTGCATTTTTGATTAATTGATCTGGATTATTTGAATTTACTAAAGTATTGACTATGCCAACACTTATTAAATCAAGTTTTGCTGCTTCAATCCAAATTGTGATAGTTGAATCAAAGTCAGTATGATTTATACCTTGAATTTTTTTGATTTCTTCTAGCATAGTCTTGCCACCTTTCTACTATTCTGATGTTTCAGCAGCTTTAGCAAGTAAAGTGAATGCTTTATCAGCAACAGCATTCATTCCAACATAATCTCTACCTAAAATACGAACTAGGTCATATTCCATAGCTGTCTTATCATCATATTTAATAGTGATTCCATCTCCGTTAGGGAAATTTAATTGTGAACCTTCACCGAAATCACCAACGATAGCATATACTTGTCCAGCAGTTGCTGCGTTATATGCAGGAAGTGAGTTGTTGAATACTACTCTATGTCCATCAAAAATATCTTGAGCATAGTTTGCAGCTAATTGAACTGCTTTGAATGAAGCATAAGTAGCTCTATTCATAACGATAGTAATATCTCTAGCTTCATCACTTAATTGTGAAACTGCATTGATTATAGTGTCTAAACCAATATTTCCTGATACTTTAGCAGCAGAAACTTTGTCATAAACACCACTAGCATTTGCACTTAATGATTGTGGAAGTTGTTTAATAATTCCAATTAATTCATCAGCACATTTTTTAGCAATTTTATAAGTTAATTCATCATAGATATAATTTAAGAAATCTTCTCCTCTCATATCTAAAACTTCATCAGATACAGAGATCCATTTCTTAATTGATTTTGGAGCTAATTCTACAACGCCTAAAGTTAATGTTTCTTCACTTACAGCACCATTTCCTTCAGTGTGAACAGAAGCATCATCTCCACTAACTTCAAATTGGATTTTTAAATTTCCAGGAACATATGTCTTTTTAACTAATTGGATTAAATCTTCTTTTTCCCAAGCAGTTCTTACAACATTTTCAACGATGTCTGGAACTTCTACTGTTGCACTGTTTCCATTTGCATAACCATCAGTAGTAATTAAAGCTCTAGCTTCTTGGCTCATTTTGTAACCATCAACTAAAGATTCTTTCATATATTCTGCATAAGCATTAATATATTCTTTTGAGTTTCTCTTTTCTTCTTTCATTTTAATTCCTCCTAAACTTTTTTCTTCAATAGAAACTTCTTCTGGAACAATTTCTCCTTCTTGAACTTGTTCTTCTATGTCTTTTTCTTTTTCAGTTTCTTCAATTAATTCAACTTCTTCATTTAAAGCATCAACTTCTTTTTCAAGTTCTTGAACTTTTTCTTCTGATTCAGCTTCACTAATTTCAGTTCTTAATTCTGCTTTACGAACTTCGATTTCTTCTTTTCTGTTCATAAAAACCTCCTAATTAATTTTTTGATATTGATTATTCTTTAATGACTACCTCATACCCTAAAAGTCGATTACTATTCCAGTAACCTATTAAAACGATTTTTGTTACTATTCCAGCAACTAAAAAAGCACCTCTCCAGGTACTCTCTCAATATCGTATTAAACTAATTTTGCAATTACTTTATTCTTTAATTCTTGTAGTGATTGCTTTCTTAATTCTTCTTCGTGTTCTTTACGAAGTTGATTTCTCTTTTCAGTAAATTCGTTAGATTCTTCTTTTCTAGCAACTGATACATCAGTAGAGTTATAGAATGGTTGGTCAACTACTGAAACATCGAATACTTTACCAATTTTAGTAATTGTTCTAGTATCAGTATCATAATCGTAAGAATCTTCATCTACTACAAATGCAAAAGATTGTTTATCAATTAAACCACTCTTAATTGCATTATAAATATTAACATGATCTGTTATATCTTTTTGAAGTGTTGCTTCCATAAATAAACCATTTTCATCAGTAGATAACTTTAAAGAATTATTTCTAGTTCTTGCAAGTACCATAAATGAATCATTGTGGTTGTATCTTAAAACAACATCTGATAAATCAGATTCATCAAAAGCACCAGAAGCTATTACTTCAGTATATGAATAAGTTTCTGGTTGATTAACTCTAGCAGCATAACCTGAAATTCTTAATTCTTGTTCTTCATTGTCAACTGCTTTAAATTCAAGTTCTACTTTTCTAATTTCCTTCATTATTCTCCTCCTCATTCTCATTTGGTTCATCAGTAGGAATATCGTTGATTTGTTCATTCATTTCATGGTTTTGGTCTATCATGAATACATCTCCATTTTCTATTGGAGATAAGTTCATTACTTCTCTTAACTCATTTACTGTCATAATGTTAGAACAATATCTGATAACTTCGATTTTAGTTTTATTTGAAGCGTATTGAAGTGCATTAGATTCAAATACTATTTCATTACCAAAATTAACTTCAGTTGGAGTAAATAGTTTGTTACTAAACTCTAAACTCATTTGAAGTCCTATTGGTTCAAGTATTGATTCATAGAAAGCATTCCACTCATCTTCATTGAATGATGATTGAACGATTTTCTCGTTAACACCAAAATAAGAATAGATTTTTGATTTTATTTCCTTAACTTGTCCATCAGATGCAGTAGTTGGTTCAATCTTAACTGGAGTGAAATCAGTTGAAGCATCTAAACCACCAATACCAGAACGATCTCCATGTTCGATAAAATCTTTAACAAATTGATCTCTCATCTTCTTAACATCTTCTGGTTTTAACATTGATTGAGTGGATTTAATAACACCTTTTATTGATTGTGTTGTTTTAATAGCATTTACAATTCCTTCATCCATAATATGTTTTATAGATAGTGCTTTAGTTATTGGAATTGTGTTTCCACCAAATGTTCCATCTTTAGAAGTGAATCTTGTTAGATGGATTAATCTCTTATAAGGAACAAATCTTTCTTTTCCTTTTCCAAATTTGAATTTTACATATAGTTCATCGTTATACTCATAATAAGTGCATTCTTTGAACTCAAGTGGATAAAGTCCTTTTACTTTTAAATTCTCATCTCGAAGAATATAAACAAAAGCATTATTGTAAAACTCTAGTTCTGATATTATTTGATAGTAAAATTTATAAGCATTTTGTAATTCGTTTGGTTGCTTTGCAAGTAAGTGATATAAGTTACCTTTTAAAGTTTCAAACTTGTTATATGAGTTTCTTATATGTCTTGGGTGCATTTTAGCAGCATTACGAGCAATAGTATCAACACACGCACGAACATCTGGATCATTCTCAAAGTCATTTCTATACATTGTAAATGATGCTTTAGAATCATCTAAAATTTTAAATGTACTTGCTTTTTGTGGAGTTGGTTCTGATACATCAGTTCCAAAAATTCTACTAAACAAACTTCTTTTCTCTTTCTTCATTTTTAAATCTCCTCATTGATAAAATTTAGGTATTCCTGTTGTCTATTAACAAAAATTACATAAGCATCCATTAAAGAAGCAGCACCATCAATTCTTTGCTTTGCTTTATCTTTAGAAAGCATTATGTTTTCGTTTTCATCAACTTTACAAACAACATTAGAAAGATTCCACTTTAGTATTGGATTATTATTGTAATTGATTTTCTTATCCATTAAATCAGCTTTTAATTGCTTTAATGGAGCTGATTCAGTTTTATAACCTTGTCTAACTTCTTGCATATTAAAACCATAATTCTTCATGTCATCACACCAGAATTGTGCGTTCCATGAATCGTAACCTATCCATAGTGGTCTTAAACCAAGTTGTTGCACTTGTTCCACAAACCATAGTGTTACATCATGATAATCAATTTTAGATGTTCCACTTAATCGAAGTAAGCCATTTTTTAGCCACTTATCATAAGGAATTTTATCTTCAATTACTTTCTTTTCTAAAAGATTAGCAGGTATCCAATACATCTGTTTTACTCTTATTTCTCCTTTTACAACACCTAATATAGATGCACATGTTAGATCACAAGTGGATGAGAGGTCTGCGCCCCCAATACAATAACAATCCTTCCAATCTTCATAAGTTACCTCATTGTTCAAATCCTCAAATGTTAACCAAGCATTTACTGCGTTTTGTCTTACATTAAAGTCCTTGCACAATAAATTAACTACTTCGATTGAATTGTTCTTTGCTCTTTCAACTTTACTTCTTAAATCACTTAAAGACTTAATAACATTTAAAGCTGGATTTGCTTTGAACCAACATTCTTCATTTAACCACTCGTTTTCATCATCAAGTTCGTAAATAATAGCAAGTAGAGATTCATCTTCTATTAAACCTTCAATAACTTGACTAGCATAATCGTACTCAATATCAAAAACATTTTGTCTGATAGTTCCCATTGTACTTGTTTCAAGTACCATTGGTTGTTCTCTTGCACTCATTGAATCATACATAACATCAAGAAGGTTCTTATCCTTCCAAGCGTGTATTTCATCAGCAACTACAAAATAAGCATTTAATCCATCAAGTGAATTACTATCAGAAGCAAGTGCTTTAAATGAAGAATCAGTAGCATCGTAATAAATACCACCGATTAAACAACGAATCCTTTTTGCCAAGCAGGGCGATTTCTTTATCATCTTTTTTGCTTCATCCCAAACTATTTTTGCTTGATCTCGTTTGGTTGCTACTGAATATACTTCAGCACCACCTTCTCCATCTTTTGTAAGCATATAGGTTGCAATAGCAGCAGCAAGAACTGATTTCCCATTTTTTCTTGCAACAAATAAAATAACTTTTTTATATTTTCTTAATCTTGTATCTTTATCAACAAATCCAAACATAGCTTGAATAAATGCTTTTTGCCATAGTTGTAATTTTAATGGTTTACCATTCCATTTGCCTTTGGATTGTTTGCAATATTTTTCTATAAAGTTTATAGCTCGTAAACTTTTAACTTCATCGAACACATAAGTATGAGTTTCAGTAGTGTTTGTTGTTTTATTAAAAAAAGAAACCACTTTTGGTTTCTTTAAATCATCAACAAGTTTCTTATATACTTTCGTAACTTTTTTTGAAACTTTATTTGGATTATCAACAATAAATTTATAATATTCTTCTATATATGTCATACTAAATCATCAGAATCAAAATTATCAATTTCATCATCATTGTTTGGCAACATTTCAAATAATTGCTTTGATGTTGAAGTATAATTTTTGATTAAAGCATTGTAAGTTTGAAGTGCTGGATTAGTTCTATCAATAGAATAACTACCTTGACACATTTCAGTTACAACACCTTTTTCATCTATTCTTTCTTTAAGTTTCTCCAGAGTGTCATTCATATAACTTAACTCTTTTAGAAGCCCTAAAGCTATTGATTTTTTATCATCTGACATTGTTTCGATTTTATCTTTTACTAAATCGTACTTAATCTTTTTTATTTTCTTCAAAATCCATCAAATCCTTTCAAAAATGGGGGGATATGCTCCTTTATGCACATTTTTCAAATGCCTGTGCGTCGGTCTCCCTAGTGGCAATATAACCAAGATACTGCCCCCCTACCTTTCAACGAGATTTCCATCTTCATCAAACATATATTCTTTCCTAGTAACTTCATCTTTGTGATGTTCTAGCTCATGACATTCCTTACATAATCCTTCTAGGTTATCCATACATAAAGCAACTGCTGGATCATTTATATTTATGTCATTCAAATATATTTTATGATGTACTATTCCAGTTCTTCTTTTTTCTTTTGGTATATAGTTTGATAATCCATCTACATATACTGGTTTATGGCAACGATTACATAAACAACATTGTTTTATCCAAACATTCTTCTTTACCTTTTGCCATAACTTTGATTTATAGAACTTTTGTCTAACTCCATAACTCATTATCTTTTTTCAACTTTTTTAGTAGTTATCTTTTTGTTCTCTTTTTTCTCTTCTGGAATTACTTCAATAATTTTTACTAATCCTTTTTCAACTAAATGATCTGCTCTTTCTCTAGTTGTTATCCAAGTATTTCTATTTGGATGTTTTTCAGGTTCATCGTATGGTATGAATAAAGAATTAACTTTTCTTTCTTCTTCTTCCATATCGTAGAAATTCATAATACATTGAACTCTAACTTTCATTTTCATTTCCTCCTTATACGAACTTTTTTTATTCGTAAACAATTTATAATAAATATCTTCCATTCGTTTGAATTCAAACTTCGGAACTATATTTATTCTCTTTACTATATCATCAACATTACTGCAATCAAATTGCATTATATATGAGTTGATTCCATCTCTAACACCTATTTCTTCCAAATAAGGAAGTGGAGTTGTTATTATTGGTATGTTTCTATATAGTGCTTCATTTAATGTATAAGAACAGGCTTCTGAATCTGATAACAATACAACATAAGTAGCCATTGATAAAAACTTATCTATGTCTAACCTGTTTGGTATTCTTATAACATTATCTCCTATAAATCCATCGGTATCGTTAGATATAACAAACCATAAATAATTAACACTTGCTTTATCTAATGCTTTAGCAAGTGCTTTCATTCTTTCTAATCCTTTGTGAATATGCAATCTTGTTGCACTTACTAGGATTATTGGTTTTGTATCTTCTATCGTAAGTGGATTATAGCTTAATAAAGTCTTATTAGGATAAAGAATATCTTTCATCTTATCCTGTAAGAACTTTGTTATACAGATAAACGATTCCACTCTTTTGTGTGGATGTGGTTTATGAGTATATATTGGATTTGTATAATCAGCATGAATAGTTTGATATATCTTTGCTGATTCATTTATATAACTAATAATTGATTGATCGTAATTAATAATTGCAACTTTGCAATCTATTTTTTCTCCATTGTGAATATATAGTTTGCAATACTTTTTAATTCTCTTTGCTTGTTCTGGATGACAACTTTTTGAAACTACTGCAATATCTAAATATGAATACTTTTTAACTAATTCATAAACATAAGTTTCAATACCACCTAAAGCACTTATAGTTGGCATATAAATGATGTTATCGTGTTTGATTGCCATTTAATGCACCTCCAACTATATCGTTTACTGAATCAACATATTGTTGTAATTCTTTTTGCAATTCTCTTTTATAATATTCGTTTTTAACTTTAGGAATTAATCTTATTAAACTTCCTATGTAATTGAATCTATATGTTTGCCATATTGGATTAAATGTTGTTGCGTTTTCATTTAACCTATTCCAAGAATGTGTAATCCTATCAAATTGTTTGTATGTAGGATTTCCTAAACAAATCATTTCATAGTTTTGAACTCTATCTTCAAATAGTGTTCCTTCTGGGAATGGATATTTAACATATAATTCTTTTTTAACAACTTTTAACCAAGCAGCAGCAAAATGATTATTAATTAATTGTTCATCATCATAAATACATAAATGTACTTTTTCAGTTGAATCTTTTGTAATCATTTCAAAATTGGTATAAACAACATCTGGATTGTTATTAAGTTTTATAAAGTCTTTTAAATCTTCAAGAACTTTATCATCATGTAACCAATCATCACAATCAATATTGACTATATAATCTCCAGTAGCATTGTTTACACCTTCGTTTCGTGTTCCACCATTTAATCGTTTGGATTTTAATTGAATAATCTTATGTGGTTTCTTTAATAACTTTTTTGCAAGTGCAACTGTGTTATCAGAACTCATATCATCAACTAAAATAATTTCATAATTTTTATATGTTTGGTTTAGAACACTTTTCAAACATTTTTCTATCCATCGTTCAGCATTATACGATGGTATTACAATACTAAATTTCATTAGCCAAACATCCTATCTATATCATCTTGTGTTGCTGGTTGTGTTTCTTCGTTATCAACTGCCGACAGCAGAATATTCATTAAAGATATATAACTCATTTGTTTCATATCATCAAAAGTTATATTTAATCTTTTAGCAAGTGCCACAACCTCGTACTCATCTACTTCTTTAGATGATTTGTTCCCAACATTAACTTGCTTTAGGTTGGAAACTTGGAGATATGGGAGATATAGCTAATTCAATTACTTCATTAATCCAAGTAGGATCATCGAATACTTTTTCAATACCTTTGTAGAAATCATCTTTGTTTGTTATTTGGTCTGGATTTGCTTCTTTAATCATTACATAAGCAATATCAAGTAATAACTCACATAAGTCCATTACAATTTCTAAATCTGATAAATCAGCTTCAGCAAGTGTATTTATATCTTTTAAGAAACTTCTTCCAGTTTCGTTTTTATAAGCAAATTGAGTATATGCTGATGAAGTCATTTCATACTCTTTGCCACTTATTTTAATCTTTTTCATTTTCTCCTCCTTGTGCTTTTAGTTAGCACCATTCCAGAGATAAAAAGGCTGATATTTAGTTCATCACTCTAAATACTATGCTGATGATTGCTTCCGAGTTTTAGACTTTTCAAATGTCATAAATAACCTTTATGCTCTTCACTTTTATTTATCTCCAGAATGCTGCCAATTAAGACAGCATAAGTGAATTTAAGGATGTGCAGTTTATACTCTTGCAAACGAGTAGTGCTAAAGTAAGGTAGGTTTTACACCTCTCTCTCTCTATTTAGGATATACAATAGTTAGCACTAATCCATCCACAAGTGAAAATTAAAAAATTACCAAAAATAAAAGCTCGTGAATGGATTACTACCAACTATCAAAAAATTCATATCCCATGAATAAAATAATAAGATAAATTTCTAGTATAGGAATAATATAAAAACTCAAAAATTTTTGTAATATGAAAAATATAAATAATTAAATGTCTATCATCATCCGTATGATCATGGGATATGAAGAATATAGATAAGCAAGGATGATGAATAATGTTGTGCCTTATAGACACAAAGCAAGAATTGAATCAGGGGTTATAGATTTTCAATACTTGCTTTCTATCTACAAAACAAAAAGACACCTCATAAGGTATCTTTCATTTCTATATTTCTACAATAACATATTAACACTTTAAAATGTGAATTGTGGGAAACTTTTATTTTTCAACTTTTTTTATTGCTGGAATATTATTAAATACTCTTAAAATATTTAAAACATATTCTTGATCTGAATTATCCAATTTATTAAATAATCTTTGCACTTCACTTAATGGAGATTTATCTTCTTCATTTAAAGATAATAAGTATTTTTGTATTTCATAATACATATTTTCTTTTATTTTATAAGTTTTATTATCTTTTGTTTCAACACGAAATAATTCATCATTCCAGATGTCTTTCACATGATAAATGCTTTTTATATCATCTACAAATATTACTCTATTACCTAGATTAATTGTTTTCATTTTTACCACCTAACTTTATCTTTCAAATAATCTTCATCAAATTTTCTACCATTTAACATTTGGGATAATATATCTATCATATCTCTAGTTAATTGATATTGATGAATGATCATCCAATCAGTTTGTTTCTCATATACCGAATAAAATACTTCTCTAATAAGTTTTAATTTTTCTTCAATATTTAATTCTTCAATTTGATTTTTTATATTATATATTTTTTCAATATCCATAATTACTCCTTTGGCATTTCATATACAACAATTGCTTTTCTTACTTTGTGAATTTGTTCTTTTGAAAACTTTTCCCAAGATTTTAGA
>OCVV011243052.1_pt1 | contig 17563 bp, 17 predicted proteins | sample 1539721 | NCBI WGS metagenome assembly OCVV01 (sample SAMN02144230, study PRJEB22623) | gut metagenome | biome: sheep rumen | host: Ovis aries | place: New Zealand | reverse complement strand
CAGTAATCGTATGAATATTACTAATTTTATGATTATTCTTTTTAATATGAATGTTTTTTTTCTATTTATCTATCAAAATATAAATTTCTTTTATGGTTTACTTTATGCTTTAATTTCTTTAATAGCGTCTTATTTTAGTGATTTATTTAAAAAAAATAGTCATGAGGTAATATTAATTAAAGATGGTAATATTAATTTTCATGAATTAGTAAATCATTATAGCTATTATAAATTAATTAATTATTTAAAATGGCGGCGAATTAAATTAAATGAAGTTGCCTACTGTATAATGAAAAATAATCACTTAACAATTATCAAAAATAAGTCCTTTGATTTTCCTGTTAGTATTATTTTAGATGGTAAAATTGTTGATGAAAACTTACCTTTAATTAATAAAAATAAAAAATGGCTCCAAGGGGAATTATTAAAAAAACATTTACTAATTCAAAGTATTAATTATGCTTATTATCGAAATGATAAAATCTATTTTGTGAATAATTGAACCATTATTATTTGTTGCATTTTATTCTTGAGAATGATATAATTTTCTTAGAATAGGAAGGCTTATGAAAATACTTTTAATTAAAAATAATCGTCTATATAGCTATATGTTACCTCGAGAAATCAAAGATAATTTTTGGATTACAGATATTGATAGTTTTGACAATATGCGTAATTTGATTAATGTTGAGGCAATGAATGGTAAGTGGGTATTAGTAAGTAATTATGATACACATATTATTGATACTAATAAATCATATGATAGGGTGGTATTATCAGAATATCAATTTTATTCAATAAAAAATGATAATGAAAAAAATATTTATTATTTATATGCTATTCCAGATATTGAAAGTACGTACCGTGCATTTACAATTACAGCTAATGGTAATTTGTCAATAGGTTCAAATGCAACTAATAATATTATTTATTCTAATGTTTTGGTAAACGATATTCATGCATCACTTGAATATAATGATGGATTATGGCGTATTTATGACAATAATTCGACAATTGGTGTATATGTAAATGCTCAAAGAATTAAGAATAATTACGATTTAGATTATGGTGATATTGTCTTTATCTCTGGTTTAAAAATAATTGTCATGCGAGATTTTCTTTTAATTAATAATGTTCTTAATAATGTTAGATTAAATACAAATATTTTAACAAGTCGACAAGAAAATAATTATTTTATTGATAATACTAAGGAAAAAGAAGAAGATTTGAATCGCAATCTTTATGCCAAAGAAGAATACTTTTATCGTTCACCACGTTTCATTGAGGACATCATTAAGGAAGAAGTTAATTTTGATAATCCTCCAGCTAAAATTCAACAAGAAGAAACTTCCTTAATTCTAACTATTGGACCGATGTTTACTATGGCCTTAACGTCTTTTTCAACGGCTTTTTTAACTATTAGTAATATATCTAATGGAACAACGACACTAAGGCAATCACTTCCTTCTCTTATTATGGCTGGTAGTATGTTCTTAAGTATGTTGGTTTGGCCATTAATTTCACGAGTTGTTGATAGAAAAAGAATTAAGAAAAAAGAAGAGAATCGTCTAAAAAAGTATGGTGAATATTTACAAACTAAAGAAGAAGAAATTAATGCTATAATTGATAACCAAAGTCAAACTTTAAAAGATAAATATACAACTCTTGAAGAATGTGCTAATATTATTTTAAGAAAAAAAGCTAACTTATGGCAAAGATCAATTAATCAGAAAGATTTTTTATCCCTTCGACTTGGTATTGGTAACATGCCTATATATGCAGATTTTAATTATTCTAAAGAAAGTTTTTCAATGGAAAATGATGAATTAAAAACTCGTATTAAAGAAATCGTTGAAGGGAAAAAAATGTTAACTAATGTTCCAATTGTCTTTTCATTAGTAGAAAAAAATATTACAAGTATTATTGGCGAAAGTCACTTAATGCATGATTTCTTTAAAGGACAATTATTGCAACTTATAACATATCATAGTTATGAATTCCTAAAAATAGTTGTCTTTACGGATAAAGAAAATGCATCATCATTTGAATACTTTAGTAATTTACCATATCTATTTGACGATATGCATCAGACAAGGTTTTTTGCTAGTAACTTGGATGAAACAAAAGAAATATCTTTATATTTAGAAAGAATTTATCAAGATCGTAAAACCAATAAAATTAATTATGCTGATTATCCTCCATATTATTTGATTATTACGGATAATTATCATTTATATCGCGATATAGAAATAATTAAAGATATTTTAAATGATAATAATAACTATGGTTTTAGTTTACTTTTATTTAGTGAAAAATTACAAAATCTTCCTAGTGAATGTAAAAACTTTATTAATGTTAACAAGGATCGTTCTGGTATTTTTGAAAGTGAAATTAGTATGGGAAATCAACGTGAATTTGCTACAGAATTATGTGATAATTGTAACGTTGATATAGATGAATGTATTAAGAAAATTAGTAATATTCCCATTGAGTTTAATAACGATGATAAAGCATTACCTAATACGATTAGTTTCTTAGAAATGTACAATGTCGGAAAAGTTGAACAATTAAATATTTTACAACGTTATAGTATGAATAATTCACAAAAATCATTATCTGTTCCTGTTGGTGTTGAAAAATCAGGTAGTTTATTAAAATTAGATTTACATGAGAAATTTCATGGTCCACACGGTCTTATTGCTGGTATGACTGGTAGTGGTAAAAGTGAGTTTATTATAACTTATATCTTATCAATGTCAGTTAATTTTAGTCCTTTAGATGTTTCCTTTATTCTAATTGACTATAAAGGAGGCGGTTTAGCAGGAGCTTTTGAAAATAGAGAGACTGGCGTTAGTCTTCCACATCTTGCAGGTACTATTACTAATTTGGATGTTAGTGAAATGAATCGTAGTTTATCATCAATTCAATCAGAACTACGTCGACGTCAGCAGATTTTTAACGCAGCTCGTGATAAATTGGGTGAAAGTACTGTAGATATTTATAAGTATCAAAAGTTTTTTAAAGAAGGCAAAGTTAGTGAAGCCATTCCTCATTTATTTATTATTAGTGATGAGTTTGCCGAGCTTAAAAGTAATCAACCAGAATTTATGGATGGTTTGATACAAGCTGCACGTATTGGACGTAGTTTGGGAGTTCACTTAATTTTAGCTACTCAAAAACCTAGTGGTGTAGTAAATGATCAAATATGGAGTAACTCAAGATTCCGTGTATGCCTTAAGGTTCAAGAAAAATCAGATAGTAATGAGATGATAAAAACACCAGATGCAGCTTTCTTAAAACAAACAGGAAGATTTTACTTGCAAGTTGGTTATAATGAATTATTTGCTCTTGGACAATCAGCATGGTGCGGGGCACAATATTATCCAACAGAAAAAATTAAGAAGAAAATTGATCAATCCGTTGTGATTATTGATGATGTAGGAAATATAATTGCTCAAAATGATGATTTGATAGTGCAAGAAGTAGCTTCAAATGGTGAGGAATTAAATAATGTTTTAGGACATATTATTGCAGTATGCAAAGAAAATAATCTAAAATCAAATAAATTGTGGCTTGAAAAAATAATGCCGGTTATTTTAGTAGATAAGTTAGCTATTAAATATAATTATCATGAAGAACCATTTAAATTAAATCCAATTATTGGTGAGTATGATGATCCTAATAATCAAAGACAAGATTTGTTAACTCTTAATTTAACAATGGATGGTAATACAAGTATCTATGGCTCAAGTGGTAGTGGAAAAGAGTTATTGTTCTCATCGGTAATTTATTCTTTAATAACCCATCATACTCCAGATGAAATAAATATCTATATTATGGATTTTGGTTCTGGAACATTAGGAAATTATAAAAAAGCTCCTCAAGTTGGTGACTTTATTTTACCAACAGAGGAAGATAAAATAAGTAATGTATTTAAAATGTTGGAAACCGAACTTGAAAATCGAAAAAAGTTATTTGTTAATTATAATGGTGACTATCTAAGTTTTGTGACAAGAAGTGGAAGTACTGTTCCATATCTATTATTGTTTATTAACAATTATGATGTTTTCCAAGATAGTTTCGATTATGAAGAAATAATTAATAAAATATCTCGTGAAGGTTCTAAATATGGTATTATCATGTTAACAAGTATTAATACTACAAGTGGTATGCGTTATAAATTAAGACAAAACTTTAAATCAGATATTACATTACAATTTAATGATCAAGATGATTATTCAATGATTATTGGTAATACAAGAAAACTATATCCGGCAAATATATTTGGACGAGGTTTAGTTAAACTAGATAATATTTATGAGTTTCAAACGGCCCATGTTTTTCCAGATGATGAAATCAATAGTAAATTAGAAGCAGTAATTAATGAATTGAATAATAAATATCAAAAGAAGGCTAGTAAAGTTCCTGTAGTACCTGAAATTGTCTATGTTGATGACTTAAAAGATAGTCTTCATGATTTAAAGAGTGTTCCACTTGGTATAAATAAAGATACAATTAGTGAAGAAACATTTAATTTCCAAGATAATTATATTACACTTCTTTCAAGTAATGAAGATAGTTATATCTTCCAAAACTTTATTGGTAGTATGGCAAAAATGATTTCATATCTTCCAGATAATAATTTAATTATCTTAGATTCTTATAAAGCATTAAAGAGGGATTATTCTAATGTTACTTATGTTGATGATGAGTTTGATACTGTAATGAAAAAAATAACTGATAGTATGGATTATCAATATCAAAAATATGTTGCTGATGGATATTCAACCAAAAACATAATAGGCACGAAACCACTTGTGGTTATTATGGCCGGTTTTTCCAAAATATTGATGCGTACAGATGAAAGTATTAAAAAACAATTTTTTGAACTATTGAAGAATGTTAAAGAATTAAAACAATTTATTTTTGTTATAGCCGATCGTGTTGATAATTTAAAGAAATTAGAATATGAAGAATGGTATAAGAAAGTAATTTCTAATAACTACGGTATTTGGGTAGGTAATGGTATTGCAGATCAAACATTAATTAAAACAAATATTGGGTTTAAGAAAAATAATAATGAAATTTCAAGTGGCTATGGTATTGTTGTAAAAAATACAAAGACTAGTTTAGTTAAATTAATTTCTAGTTCGCAAAATGAAAATTTAAAAAGTGAGGAAGAGTCATAATGATTGAAAATAAAGTATTAGTTTCTTTAAGTGTTCCCGTATTAGAAAAAAAATATGATATCTATATTCCGGTTAACCGTAAAATTCATAATGTCATTAAGATGATTAAGAACTCATTATTTGAATTATCAAATGGTTCATTTAAGATGGATGTCAACTATGTTTTATATAATAAAGAAAATGGTAATCCATATGATATGAATATATTAGTTCGTGATTCAGATATCCGAAATGGTTCTAAAATTATTTTACTATGATTGATAAAAAACATAATCATTTATAATTTGATTATGTTTTTTTTATATTTTTGGATAATTCAATTATTAAATCCATATTATCATCATTTGCCATAATATTTTTATGAAGTTGTCCACATTTTTGACATTGATAAAGAATTTTATATGTATCCTTATGTTTTTCTATTCCAATCGGTCTTAATAATCCATGGCAGTTATTACTACGATCTCCGGGTAAATTATCAACATGTTTTGAATATAAACAAAAATTACAATGATCACGAGCAGTATATCCTAATCTTACTACCTTTTGACCACAGTTTTCACAAGTAAAATCATTATCAATCATATTAAATCTTTTCATAATTATCACAAGATAATTATATAATATATGTAATAGTAAGTAAATATTGTAATGCCAAAATATAGCTCTAATGCTTTTTTTGACATTTTTTTTATTTATTGTTTGATATTCTAAAAATGAGGTGACTAAATAGTGAAAAAAAAGAGAATATTATATAGGTTGACACTAGTATTTTTGTTTGGAATTATAATTTATAACGTTAATTATATAGTGGATTTCTTTTATTTAATGAAGGATATCGTGTTTGATTCTGTAAGTGCATTAGTAAATGATAAAGAAACGAAAATGTCGGGTGATTTAAGTGATTGTATAATATCTGGTTTACAAGATGACATTGATAATCTTTTAAGACTAAATAATATGACAGAATCACTTAGTAACTTTAATTATGTTAATGCTACGGTTATTGAAAGAAATCGTGAGTATTGGTTTAATAGTTTAACCATTAATAAAGGGAAAGATGATGGTATCAATCTTGATATGGCAGTTATTGATGAAAATGGCTTGATTGGGAGAATAAATAGTATAACCAATAAAACAGCAACAGTGAAACTTCTTACAACCAATGATACTAAAAATAAAATTAGTGCTCTAATTCTTAATGGAGACGAAAAAATCTATGGTATTATTAACGGTTATGATAGTAAAAATAATTTGCTGAATTTAGTTATAACTAATAATAGCGAGGTACTAAAAAATAGTAAGGTTATGACTACAGGAATGGGTGGTGTTTTTCCAAGTAATATATTAATTGGAACGGTTAATGATACTATTAAAGATGATGATGGGATAACTAAGATTGTAAGAATTGTACCAAGTGGTAATGTTGAAGGAGAACGTTATGTTTCTGTATTGCAAAGAAAAAAAATATCTAATAGTTAGTTTAATTACGATTTTACTTGATGGTCTAATTCTATATTTTGTTCCTAGCTATTTTAATAAAATAAATTTTTTTTATCCAATGTTAACAATTTCTCTAATTTCATTTTTATATCATGATAATGAAAAGCAATTCTATTATTTCATCATCTTTATGGGAATTATTTATGATATTTTATATACAAATATTCTTCTTTACAATGTTATTCTTTTCCTGATAATAGCTATTATTGATGTTAAAATATTGAAATGTTTTAAAAATCATTTACTCCTTTTTTTGCTTATAATCATTATAAATATTTCAATATATGATGTAATTTCCTTTTCTCTTATTATATTAACTAGTTATCAATCAACTAATATTTATGATTTGATATATAAATTAGAGCATAGTGTTCTATTAAATATATTGTCAGGATTTGTCTTTTTTTTCTTGTTCAAAAAAGAGAGAAGATATGCATAATATGTAATGGTGATTGTGATGAAATATAAAAGTTTAGCAAAAATAGGATTAAATAAAGAAGAGGTACACAAAAGTGGTAAAGTAATTAAGTTTATTAATAAGACTCTAATGGCTATTTTTTTAGGTCTTGTTTTTTTGATTGTAATGGAATATAGTCCTAAGTTTAAATCTTTTATGCAGAATGATGTTTTAAATAAAAATATTTCATTTGGTTTTATTAGCAAATTATATAATAAATACTTTGGAGAAGTATTACCATCTACTAATGACAAGATTGTTAAAGTATTTGATGAAAAAATTGATTATGTGAGCAAAGAAAAATATTTAGATGGCTACAAATTGAAAGTTACAATGAATTATTTAGTACCAGTAGTTGAAAGTGGTGTGGTTGTCTTTATTGGAGAAAATAAAGAATATGGTAGTGTGGTGGTAATTGAAGGTGAAGATAATAGTACCGTTACCTATGGTAATATTAATGTTGGTGACATTAAGTTATATGAATATGTTACTGTTGGAAAATATCTTGGTGAAGCTAAAGAAGACTATATTTATTTAGTTATGCAAAAAAATGGAGAATATCTTGATATTGAAAAGTATTTATCTTGATAATTATTTCTATATTTTTTTATTAATTATAATATTAACAGGTAATTTTAATTATTTTATTCCATACTTTTTACTTCTTATTATTCATGAATTAGGACATGCTATTATGGGGATAGTTTTAGGATATAAATTAAAAAAAATAATGCTTTACCCTTTAGGTGGAATTACTATTATTGACTATCCTTTTAATATTTCCTTGAAAAAAGAACTTTTAATTTTAGTTAGTGGTCCTCTTTTTCAAATATTTGGTTATGTTTTATTAAAAAATTTTTTTCCTTTTATTGCGATTTATCATTATGTGATTCTCATATTTAATTTACTACCAATTTATCCATTAGATGGTGGTAAAATATTCAATATTTTATGTTCATATCATTATAATTTTTTAAAAAGTTTTAGAATTACTTGTTTAGTTTCACTTATGGTAGCTATTTTTTTACTGGTATATAATCTAAATTATTTTAATTTAAATTTTTTTTTAATACTAATTTTAATTATTATAAAAATAATAAAATTGTATCAAAAAAGGTTTTTTTATTATAATCGTTTTCTTTTAGAACGGCATCTTTATAATTATTCATTTCAACGAATAAAAAATATTCAAAATATTAATGATTTTTATCGAGATAGTGAGCATTATGTTAATTTTTTAAATGAAAAAAAAGCCCTTGCGAAGTATTTTAAATCTAAATAAAACTTTTAAGTCATATAATTTATTATGAAAAAAAGAAAAATCACTCTTGTTATTATAATTTTATTAATTATTATCATTTTATCTTTAATTTTAGTTAGAATAATTAGTAATACTGTAGCACCTAGGGTAATGGATTATAGTATTAGTGAAATGAAAAGAGTAGCATCAATTATTATTAATCGTAGTATTAATAGTGAATTATTAAATCAAATTGATATGAATAATTTGTTTATTATCACTAAAGGTGACAATGATGAGGTAATGACAATATCATTAGACAGTATTATTGTTAATAAAATAACTGATAGTATTAGTGATGCATGTGAGGATAATTTACGTTTAATTGAAGAAAACAATTATCGTGAATTAAAAAGAAAGTTTAATATTGGTGAAGAATATTTTTATGTACCTAGTGGTATTCTAACTAATAATACTATTTTTAATTCTCTTGGTCCTAAAATACCTATTAATTTGAAAATAATAGGTAATGTTACTAGTGGAATTAGTACTGATGTTAAAGAATATGGTATTAATAATTCATTGATTACTATTTCAGTAGAAGTAACAGTTTCAATGATGGTTATTTTACCTTTTAGTAGTGATTATGTTAGTATAACGAATTATATACCAATTTCAATTAAATTAATTCAAGGGAAAGTACCACAGTTTTATGGCGGTAAATTAATAAACTAGGATAATTAGTAAATACATAAAAAAAGATACTATGTAAAGTATCTTTTTATGTATTATTTATACTACCTAAATCAAGTATTTCAGTTTTTCCTAAATTATCTTCATTATTAGGAGTGGTTTCATTACTTTGATTATCATCTACAATTAAGGCATCATCGGATTTATTGTTAATATCACTATTTAATAAATCACTATCATAGTGAGAATCTAGTTCATCATCAATTTCGATAAGTTTATATATCTCATTAAAACTTGTTATACCATCAACTACTTTTTGAAGTCCATCCTGTAATAGTGTTGTGACATTATCAGTATAAACCATTTTACGTAAATCTTCTCTTGGAAGAGTTTCATCATTAATAGCATCACGTAAATAATCATCAATTAAGAGAACTTCTTGAACAGCGATACGTCCTTTATAACCATTTCGACATTCATCACAGTGAGTATCACTAACATCGTATATTTCATTTATATCTTTCTTTAGAGCTTTTTTAAATACTATTTTTTCATATGATGTAGTAGGGCGAAGTTTCTTACATTTTGGACATAGTCTACGAGCTAGCTTTTGTGATACAATACCGGTTAATGCACTTGAAAGTAAATATCTTTCAACATCCATATCCAAAAGTCTTTCAATAGTTGTTAGAGAGTTATTGGTGTGAATAGTTGAGAAAACTAAGTGTCCAGTAATAGACGCACGAACAGCAATTTGCGCAGTTTCCGAATCACGAATTTCTCCAATTAGAATAATATTGGGGTCTTGACGTAGAATACTACGAAGAACTCGACCGAAAGTAAGTCCTATTTCAGAGTTAACTTGAACTTGATTAATTCCTTCAATATTCATTTCTATTGGGTCTTCAACAGTAATAATATTAGTATCAGTGGTATTTAGCGTTTGCAACATTGTGTAAACAGTTGTTGATTTTCCTGAACCAGTAGCTCCAGTAATTAGAATGATTCCATTAGGTACACTAATCATTTTTTTAATTTTCTCTAAATTACTTGGCGAAAAGCCTAAACTATCAAGTCCATTAGCACTTTGGGTATAATCCAAAATACGGATAACTATTTTTTCACCTAAATTAGTAGCTAGACTAGATACACGCATATCCAAATCAATTCCGTTAATACTTCCTTTAATTGCACCATCCTGAGGAAGACGTGATTCGGTTATATTCATATTAGAAATTAATTTAATACGTGTTGTAAGATTTCGTTGATAAGCCTTGGGAACAATGGCGTGATCTTGCAATACTCCATCAATACGAAGACGTACTTTAATTCCTTCTTCAAAGGGGTCAAAATGAATATCACTTGCACCTTTGGAAACAGCATATATAATTAAATTATTAATAATTTCGGCAATTTCTTTATTTCTAAAATCGTATTCTATCATATTAACCATTCCTTTATTCTTTACTAAAATAGTATATAATAAATTAGAAAATTAATCAAGGAAACCAAGAAAAATAAAAAAACTTTTTTGATAAATAAAAAAATAGTAGATATTTATGCCAAATTATTATATAATTTATTTGAAAATAGAGTGTGAATATTAAATAAAAAGAATTAGCATGGGGAGGATAACATGAATAGCAAAGGATTTGCGTTAACTGAAACACTTGTAGTAGTAGTTTTTCTAGTAACTATTTTTACTTTTATCTATGTTTCAATACTTCCACTAATAGGAAAATATGAAGATGTAATTAATCATGAAAAAGATATTGATATTGTTTATAAACTTTTTTATGTTCGGAAAATGATTATGAGTGATGCTAATAAAAGTAGTGTTACATCAGGTACGGTAAATAATATAACTTGCAATAATTTATCCGACAGTGTTTTTTGTACAAAATTAATGGAACAGATGGAATTAGTGCAATCTGGAACTAATAAATATGTGTTGATATATGCAGATAGTATTAATGCTGTTAATTTAAATGCTATTAAAACAATTAGCAAAGAAGTTGGTGAATATGCTGAAAAATATAAAAATGATATAAATAATCGAGTATTATTTTTACTTGATACACGTTTACATACAATAGCTCATTTATATTATGATGATTCGCTATAATTAATATAGAAAGGGAGAGATAACAAATGATTTTAAGAAAACCATATGCATTTTTAATTAAATATTTTAGATTAATTCATATTATTATGTTTGTATTTTTTATATACTTAGTTTTTGCTCTTCGAGAAATATATATCTTTTTTAAAGATTATATAGGTGGAAATGGTTACATGTATTTTGAAAATATGGCATCAAAATATGTTTCACCATGGCTTCTTGGAATTGTCATTTTGCTTTTTGTTTTGGCTATTAGTATTTTCTATTTAATGCGTAAAAAAGAAAAGCCTGTTTTATTTTATCGCTTAGTAATGGGCTATACTGTTATTTTATTAGGAGTTTTAATATACTATTATTTTTTCTTTAAGTCACTTAGTACAACTAATTATGAAGCTTTAAGAATGGTTATCAATCGTGATATCATCATGATTATTTACTACATAAATTATTTATTTGTAGGATTTAGTTTTATTCGAGCTTTTGGTTTTGATATTAAGAAATTTAGCTTTGAAAAAGATCGAAGAGAATTGCAACTTGATGAGAGTGATAATGAAGAATATGAGTTTAATATTTTGCCAGAAAAAGATGAAATTGCCAGTAATATTAATAGGCATAAGAGAGAGTTTTCATATTATTTAAAAGAAAATTCCCAATTTTTTACCATCGTAGGTAGTATTGCTATCGTATCATTAGTCCTATATTTTCTCTATAATCATTTTATTGTTAATAAAGTTTATAGAGAAAAACAAGATGTTTCCATTGGTAAAGTTACTTATAATGTTAAAAAAAGTACTATTACGAGTGTTGATAAATATGGAAGAAATATCAGCGATGAAAGTGATTTCTTAGTTGTTTATTTAAATATTAAAAATAATGGTGATAAGTTAAAATTTGATGAGCAACAATTTAGAGTAAATACAAAAGATAAATATTATTATCCGGCTATTAGTTATTGTGATTATTTTAATGATTTGGGTGAATGCTATCATGATACAGAATTTGGTGGTAACTTACAAAAAGATTATATTATTGTTTATAAATTAGAAAAAAAACATCCATCGGTTAATTTTGAAATTTTAAAAAGTAAAAGTGGAGGTTTTCGATATAATAAAATTAGATTATCATTTACAAATGATTATAAAGAAATAGTTGAACATAAATTAAATGAAACATTTAATATTAATGATGTTAATTATCAGGTAATGAACTATGAATTATCTGATAAAGCTAACTATGAATATGAGGAATGTGTCGATAATAAATGTAATAAATATGTTAAACTTGTTAAACCAAAGTTGGGAGATAAATTATTAACTTTAGAAATTGAGAATTTAGAAAGTTTAAAAGATGATTTTTTAAGTAATTATGTTGGATTAAAATATCGTAATAAAGTACTGTATGGTTCGGATATTGGAATAATTGATCGATATAAAAATATGCTTTATTTAAATGTTCCAAGTATTATTCATAATGAAGATAAATTGGTATTAACGATTAATGCAAGAAATAAGGAATATGATATCCTATTAAAGGAAGGTGTCAATGAATAAAAAAAGAAAAAAGAATCTTCTTTTTGCGATAGTATTCTTTTTTATAATTGGTATTGTTACATATATATTGGCAATAATCTAAATTATTTGTTCACTATATATTTTATATGAAACATTAGATAATTTTTCTAATGTTTTTTCTTTTACAATAGCTTCTATTATTACTTTATCAAGATATTCTCTTTTTATGATTTTATCATCTTTTAGTAAATAATTAATTAAATCAATATTATCATAGCTTTCTTCAATATGAATAAGATAACCTTTTTCTATATCTTTAATATTTTCGTAAAGAAGTTCAGATATAATGCCACTATAAGCTCGAATTAGTCCGTTACTTCCTAGTTTTATTCCCCCAAAGTATCTTATAACAATGGCTATAATATAAGTAACATCATTTTTCATTAAGACATTTAAAATGGGAAGACCAGCAGTACCATCTGGTTCAGAGTCATCACAATATTTTTGAGTATTTAAAAGTCGATAGGCATAACAAATATGGGTAGCGTCAGGATATTTTTCCTTAATATGGGAAAGAATATCATTAACTTCATCTTTGGACATTACTTTTTTTATAATACCAATAAACTTTGATTTATTAATTATATTGGTTTTACTTACATCATTAACTATAATTTTCATAAACATCGACATAATTATACTAAAAAAATAAAAAAAATAAAATAAAAATTGTCTTTTATGATATAATTTTACTAGGAAGGTGAAAATGAAAATATTAGAAACAATTATTTTAGGGATAGTTCAAGGAATTGCGGAGTTTTTACCCATCTCAAGTAGTGCGCATTTAATTATTTTTCGTGATGTTTTTGGTGTAGGTAGTTTTATTTCTGGTAATATGGAAATGAGTTTTGATATTGCATTACATTTTGGTACATTCTTGGCAATTTTTGTTTTTTTCTTTAAAGATTTTTGGCAGATGTTTATTAAGGGGTTTTCAAAAGGAGTTAAATCAGAGAAGGGTAAAATGCTTTGGATGATAGTTGTAGCTACTATACCGGCAGCTATTATGGGAGTATTATTTGAAGATGTTATTACTGATTTAGTTCGTACTAATTATGTTTTAATTGCTATTTGTTTGGCAATTATGGGTATTATCATTAAATATACGGATAAACTAAGTAAGGAAACAAGAGGATTTAGTGATATGACATTTAAAGACGCTATTTTAATTGGGTGTGCCCAAGTATGTGCATTAATACCTGGATTTTCACGTAGTGGAACAACAATTTCAATGGCTCGTGTTCTAAAAATTAATCGAAGTGATGCGGCAAAGTTTTCCTTTTATTTATCTGCACCTGTTGTTTTAGGAGCTGTTGCTATTAAAGTATTAAAGGGTGAGATGATTAGTTTAATTACGTATGATCCTGTAACTTTTATTATTGGTGTAATAATAAGCTTTGTTTCTGGATTACTTTGTATTCGTTTCTTACTTAATTACGTTAAGAAACATGATTATAACATTTTCATGTGGTATCGCCTATTACTAGCTTTAATTGTCTTAATTACATTATATTTAAAATAGACTTCGTACCACAAAAAATACTGATGAAAGAAGTAAAAGTAACAATAAAAAAGCATTAAACTTAGTAAAATTAAAAAATAGTAAAATACATTGGTAAAAGGTTAATAATAATAAACAAGAGATAATAATATTATGAGTTAGACTTATTTTACGTTTATTACGACAAAGTGGACAAAAACAAAAAAGACCATGATTTCCATTTGATTTTTTAAACATATTTCTTCACCAGTATATTTTATGTTAAAACTAATATTTAGTGTAGTAGAATTAAAGAGGCAAAAATGAAAAAAAAGAAAAGAAAATTGAAATATAAAAATATCTTTATTTTAGTAGGAATAATCTTTATTGTTGTAGTTGTTATTTTATCTAGAAAAAGTATGGGAGCTTCACCTAAAGAAAAAATTAGCTTTGATATTATTAAAAGTTATGAAGGAAAAAAAATTGATGTTTTAGAAAATAAACTTAAAGATGAAAATATTGAAATTACTAAAGAATATCAGTATAGCAATAAATATTTTGCAGATGAAATAATTAGTCTAGATTACAATGGAAAAGAAGTAAAGGCTATAATTTCTAAAGGGAAACCAGATGATAAGTATTATCAAGAAAAGAAAATTAATGAATTAGGTAATGTTCCTATTATGATGTATCATGGAATTATTGATACTCTTGATAATAAGTATACTGGTGGTAATGTTGATAAAAATGGCTATAATCGGACAGTAAAGGCTTTTAAAGAAGATTTAGAGTTTTATTATAAAAACGGATATCGAATGATAAGACTTAATGACTATATTAATGGTAAGATTGATGTAGCTGAGGGATTAAGTCCTATTATTTTAACTTTTGATGATGGCGATAAAAATAATTTTAACGTATTAGGGAAAAATCCCGATGGTACTTTACAAATAGATCCTAATTGTGCCGTTGGAATATTAGAAGAGTTTAAAAAAAGTCATCCAGATATGAATGTCACTGCAACATTCTTTGTAATGGCTGGTATTTTTAATCAAAGCTCATATAATAAAGAAATATTAGAGTGGTTAGTTAGCCATGGATATGATGTAGGAAATCACACTACAACACATCCTGATTTTACGACAATAAGTACTGATAAAGCACGTGAAGTAGTAGGTAAAATGTATCAAAAATTAGATGAATTAATACCAGGTAAATATGTTAAAATAGTGGCTTTACCTTTTGGTTCACCATACAAGAAAACCCATGAGAATTATCCAGTTATTTTAAAAGGAATAATTGATGGATATGAATATGAAACAGAAGCGGCTTTAAGAGTTGGATGGGAACCAGAGGTATCACCGTTTAATCAAAATTTTGATAAGACGTTTTTAAAAAGATGTCGAGCATATGATAATAATGGTAAGGAATTTGATATTGAAATGGTTTTTAAAAATCTAGAGAAAAATCGTTATATCTCTGACGGAGATGTTGATACGATTGTCATAAGAAGTAAAGATGAAAATAAATTAAATAAAGAATTAAAAAATGTAATTATCTATAAGGAGGAGAGTTAATGATTTTAGTAACAGGTGGTTTAGGCTTTATTGGAAGTCATACTGTAGTTGAATTAATAGATAATGGATATGATGTAATAATTGTTGATAATTTATCTAATTCAAAAAAAGAGACACTTGATAGTCTAAAAAAAATAACCAGTAAAGAAATTATTTTTTATGAAAAAGATGTTTGTGATAAAGAAGCTTTAAAAGAAATCTTTAAGAAACATAAAATTGATGGAGTTATTCATTTTGCTGGATTTAAAGCAGTAGGTGAGAGTGTATTAAAACCTTTGAAGTATTATCGAAATAATCTTGATTCAACTTTATCACTTTTGGAAGTAATGGAAGAGTTTCAATGTTATAATTTAATATTCTCATCAAGTGCAACGGTATATGGTATGCCTGATACTCTTCCTATTAAAGAAGATTTTCCTCTATCAACAACAAATCCATATGGAACAACTAAGTTATTTATTGAACATATTTTAAATGATTTATATCTTAGTAATAATAAATGGAATATCACTATTCTTCGTTATTTTAATCCTATTGGAGCCCATAAGTCTGGTCTTATTGGGGAAAATCCTCGTGATTTACCTAATAATTTAATGCCATATATTGTTAAAGTAGTTACTGGAGAACTTCCAGTATTGAATGTTTTTGGTGATGATTATCAAACAATAGATGGTACTGGAGTACGTGATTATATACACGTTGTAGATTTAGCTCATGGTCATGTCTTAGCCCTAAAAAATAAAAAAGAAGGACTTAAGATATATAATTTAGGAACTGGTAAAGGAACAAGTGTTTTAGAACTTATTACTACTTTTGAAAGAGTTAATAATGTCAAAGTAAATAAAAAAATAGCTCCAAGAAGACCTGGAGATGTCGATGCTTGTTATGCATCATGTGATAAAGCTTTAAAAGAGTTAGGTTTCACTTGTCAATATAATATTGATGATATGTGTCGTGATGCCTACAATTTTGTTAAAAAAAATAGTTAATTATAGAAAGAATACTGGTCCGGTAGATTCAGTATTTTTTTCTTTTTGAAAATTCATATTGTTACTGTTGTTATTAATATTAATATTAATATTATCGTTATTATTATCATCTTTTAAGGCGTTCACCATGTGAAACATTGTTCTAGCATTTTGATAAATTGGTTTTACTTGATAATAAACGGGAATAGCTTGATTAATAACATTTAAGGTTTTTTGGGTATTATTAAGAATATTAGACCAATTTATTGAACGTAATCCTAAAAAAGATAGACCTCGTTTTAAAAAATTACCTCCATTTCCTTGAAAACCATTGTTTTGATATGGAAAAAAGTTATTATAGTACATGGGATTATTGTACATAAAATCACCTCGTAATATTATATGTTAAAGACTATTCAATGATACTATGAATAGTAAATTAGGTGTAAACTAATATTAATAGTCTCTTACTTATATCATTAAATAAAAATATTTGTAAAATAATGTAAAGATAGAAAAATGCAATGTCAAATATATTGCGTTTTTTTCTTTTTCTTATTAAATTATAAGAGTAGAGGAGTATTAAATGATTAAAAGTAAAAAACAAATGTTTATAGTAATTGGAGTATTTATCCTAGTATTAATGTTAGGGACAGTAACTTATGCTTTTTTCAACTATACAAGAACAGGTAGTGCCAATAATATTAAAACCGGTAGGATATATTTTAATAGTGAACAAGATGGTAGTTTACAACTTACTAAT
>OCVV011227720.1_pt1 | contig 17570 bp, 14 predicted proteins | sample 1539721 | NCBI WGS metagenome assembly OCVV01 (sample SAMN02144230, study PRJEB22623) | gut metagenome | biome: sheep rumen | host: Ovis aries | place: New Zealand | reverse complement strand
CCCGCCGTCCTCTATTCCAGCCGCTGTCTTATTGTCTTGTAAACCCTGTCGCAATTATTGCTATCATACAGCGTGTAATAGTTTCTCATTCTCTGCTCATAGATTGCTTTTGTTGCAAAGCCCACTTCTGCCGAGTCTTTGATCAACATCAGCAGAGCCTTCTCATTAAGGGCAACCGGACCAAATCCATCCCTTTTAAAATCAAAAAGTCCCTCCTGATACTGCTTGTCAAGAAACTCCTCTCGATCAAACTGATAGTAGATTACCGGTTTGCCCATATACGCAAAATCAAAATGTACACTGGAATAATCTGTGATCAGTAAAGCCGCCGCCTTCAAAAGTTCCTGAATATCGTACTGCTCATCAGTGATCTCTATTCTCGAACTTCCTGTCCCGAAAGAGTTAATGTACTTCTTCATATTATGGTGCGGATAGAACACCAATTTGAGGCCATTATACTCCAGAAAATCTATTAATTCTTGGTTATTAATCAACGACTGATATGCCTTAAAATAGTCAGTATCCTCAAAATGCACCTCCGGATGTTGGGCGATATATGCTCTCCACGTAGGCATCAATACAATCAGTTTTTTGTCAACCTTTACATTGTGCCACAAATCCAGTCTTGGAAATCCTGTGTAAGCTGCCTGTTTCTCTGCATAACCATAGTTTGCCAGGACATTCTCATATTCAAGCTCCCCGCTGCAAATAAATAAATCTATATTGCCATACTTTGCAAGACAGAAATCGGATATTCCGTACGAAACCCCATGCGGGATAAATACATTCTTAATGCCGATCTGTTTCCGGAAATATCTGAAAAACGGAGAATCATTCGGCACGCAGCCGCCGACGTGAGCACTGATATGTACCTTCGCCAGACAACAGTAAAAATAATGTGTCAGGCTGTCAAATTGTATACAGTTTCTATATTTTTCTATCTTTCGATAATCTTCCGCGCTTTTATCAATGATGTAGTAGATTTTCCTGTCCGGATGCTCTCTTCTTACGTAAGAGAAGAATACATATCCGTTGTCACGCGCCTGATTTGACCGTTCAGTTATAATCCACACTTCTGGAATAAAAGAACGCATTACAAGCGCGGCCGGGAGAACCAGCAGAAACTTCAAAAACGATACTACTATCCTGATGTTTAATTTCTTCAGTTTCTTTAGCATTCATTATCACCGGTAAAATCATTCAAAGACTTGTCTGAGCTTCATTAACTTTAAATCTACGATCTTCCGAATAAAGTTTATAATATAGCTTTACCAGTCCGGTATATGTCCGTCTTCCCAGAAAGAGCGCTGCATACATTGTCTTAGCACGCGTTCCGGAGGCCTTAGGAAAACCAGCTGCCAACACTTCTCTTCTATACTTTTTATAAAGACTCTTATTTCTTTGGTTGTTCTCCGCAAGGACAATATCCTTGAGCACTTGAAGGCGTGCCCCCTGTGCCGCCACCTTAGCAATTTCAGCCAATTCCGGTTTTGTTTCCTCCATCACAGAGAGAATTTTGTCGGCCACCTTTACAACATCTGTAGAGCCATTCCACTTAACTTTTGTTGCTGAAGATTCGCGCACATAATAGCCATACACTTTCTCAGAGGTGCGCACTATGTTCCTATTTTGATTGGCCATCAGAAACTGAAACAGGAAATATTTATCCTCATTATGTTTAATCTTCTCCGGGAACCTAATCTTTCCGATACAATCTTTGCGAAAAAGTGTCGCACATGCACTGATGGGGAATCTTCCTTCCAGCAAAAGTTTTAAACTTTCATTTCCCAAAAGAGCCTGTTTAGCAGGCTTTTCATTTATAAATGCATAATCATACGTTCTGATTCTGGCAATATCTCCAATCACAGCTGCCGCATCCTTGCCAAAATCATTCAACAAATGCTCCAGACAATACGGGGATATGATATCATCGCCATCAACAAACATTATGTAGTCACCCTGTGCGGCTCTGATTCCTGTATTTCTCGCAGCAGAAACTCCCTTATTCTCCTGTCTGACAACCTTTATCCTTGGCTCTCTTTCACTTACAGCCTTACAAACTTCATATGTACTATCCGTTGAGCCGTCATCAACGACTATCAGCTCTAAGTCCTGATACGTTTGCTGTAAGACAGACTCAATGCTGTCCTTTATATAGTGTTCTACATTATATGCCGGTATTATTACTGATATCATATAATTCCTATCGGTTACTATCCTCAATATTGATATAGATGATTGTTGCTTCGAGCCTCTTTCAATAATCCATCCTGGCTCACAGCCCACATCAAAGCAAATATCATGACCATCTTTTCCCTGTGTCTGGCCGCGGTTCCCGTGTTTGAACAGCCCCAGGCAAATACAAAAACCAGACCTATCGCTATCAGCAAAATTGCTGCCGCTAATGCATGCTTATCAGGACTTGTATTTGCAATACACTTAAAGACGTTGTAGACTGATATTATATAGAAGAGAGAACTTCCAAAAAAAGCTATAATGTCACTAAGTCCTCTCCATTGCCAGGGAAACGGCGAAAACAGAAAGTATACAATCCTGGGAATCGTATATATAAACATATTTGAAACAGAATTACTGTTTCCTACATACGCTGCATAGCTTGATCCACCCATGGTATTCGTGTTTGCAATATCGCCGATTGAATCAACATTTACAATCTTTTGAAAAAATATCTCGCCATAATTAAGATACACATATGTCAGGATAATCGACAGAATCATCGCTGCTACTATGTTGACAACTTTAAGATGAATACGATTTCCCCTTCTGTCGTAAAGCAGCCTTACCAATATCAGTCCTAAAGCCATTCCCGCAGCCCCGCTGTGAAAGAGAGCTGCGCCTCCTATCGAGGCAAACGATATAGCAAACCACCGTTCTTTCCCAGAATCACACCACCTGACAAAACAATAAAGGGCAATCGTTATAAACATTGTGACGATCGATTCCCGCAAAAAGATTGAAGATAAGATCAAAACATTTGGCAGAATCGCCACTACCATCATGGTTCTGTACTGTATAGTTTTCGATATACGCAGGTACGGCATCATCTTCGCGAGAAGATAAAACGAAACGATAGAACAAAGCATAACCAAAAATTGTCCATATAGTCTGGAAACACCGATCCACCTGAATATATAACCCATGACAACCGGGAAAAAGGTTCTTCCTGTTTCTGCTCCGTTATAAACATTTACTGCGCCTGCAAAAAACATCGCTGAATCAGCACCACTGTTAGGAAGATTATAAATACTGTGCCCGTATAAATCAAAGAACAGGGTAAACAGACGGGCAAAATATCCTAACAATAAAGGTTTTCTTAAGTAGCTTGATTTTAAATCATTATCAACATCCATGCAGAAAGCTATAGAGAACACTGCTATAAGAAGCGCCATTATAATACCCGGCCGTTCTTTAACTCCAAACGATTCCATAGCGTTCAAAATCATGAACTCTATTATCAAAGTAGCGATAGACCTCATTTATTATCTCCGCTTTTTGTCAATCTTAAGGTAAAAGTTTTCTAACCACTGCGTTGTTTCATGAATGTCATACCCGGCTTTACAAATCTGTTCATATGTGTCCACCTTTGTAAGATCTGATGAGCAAATTGCTTTAGCCCACTGGGTATAGTCTGAATTGTAAAGATATGTGCATCTGCCGGTGATATTGGCCTCATTTGTCACGGCTTCACTTAAAAAACATCTAAGTCCAGCTGCCTGTGCTTCAATCGTAACTACAGGAAGCCCCTCGTGGAATGATGGAAGGATAAAAGCGTCCATCGCTTGAAGAAAAACTTCTACATCCCCTCTTGTCCCTGTAAGGATCATGTTCTCACTCAAATGTCGTTTTTCAATTTCAGACTCAATTTGCTTTCTTAGTCCTCCTTCACCAATCCAAATAAACTTTGCATCCGGAGATTTCTTTAAAATCTCATCAAATATTGCTATTATCCCCATAGGGTTCTTCACGGGTGAAAAATTTCCAACAGTACCAATTACCAACGCCGCATCATCGATTCCCATAAGTTTTCTGACTGCAGTCCTTTTTGCTTGATCGATGCGGAACTTCTCTGCATCAATCGCATTATTGATTACTTTAAATTTCCGATGCGGGTATACCCATTTGCCAGACTGTTCTGAACAGGCCAGGCAATAATCTGTTTTATTCTCAATAAGGCTGACAAACCATTTTCTTATTTTTCCGTCAATATAAGATGCATGAACATGGCCGACTGTTATCCGATTGTAACGATGTGCAACTGCAAAGTACAGTGATGAAATTGTAAAAAAATGCCCATGTATTATTCGATGTTCAGGATGATTTTTGAAGTGCCTGCTCCACCATAATACATAAGGTAGTGCATTATACATATTAAATCTCGGCGCGGTAAATATTCTTCCACCTAGCTCAACTATTTCTTTCTCAAAGGCACCCACTTTCTCTGTATGTTTCACAAAATCAAATTGCACCTTCGACCGATCAATATGCCTGTATAAATTCATACACATTGTCTCAGCGCCGCCACGATCCAATGTTGAAAATACGCACAATACCCTTATAGATTCACCCATCGAGAATCTCCTTAAAATCCAACTGCTCTTTCACAGCAGTTTTGGAATAAAAAATGCCCACACGTCTTTAAATCCCTCTACAAGGTCCTTACTTTCTTTTTAGTTTTACTTTAGGGCTATTGATGTTAATCCAATCACCCATTTTACGGTCCCATTCTTCAGGCTGAATATCATTGCATCCCCCTCCGTGATAGAAAGTAATCTCTCCGAAATAGATTTTTCCGTCAACATTATAGAGATCTACTCGGCAGAACGGAAATGGAGCCGACAGCTTACGCGCAATTTCAACCATTCGTTCAAAATTCGCTGGTTTTTCGACCGGATAATCTGCATTCGGTCTTGTCTCATGAACAGGAAGCAGATTAAATTCCATATCATAAATATTTCTGGGGTAATTATGGTTATAACTGGAATCCGGATTAATAACCCCCAAATCCAAAAACAGTAATTTGGGCTCCCCATCAAAGCACATAAACTTATAATCAAGAGGTAAATTTCCTTCATGGTCACGAATTACCTCTTCTACAACAAGTCTAGGCTTTATATTTTTGTAATTCCATTCTCTTGATAAAACATATGCATTTTTGTGCATAATATAATTCAGTGTTCTTTTTCTAAATTTCAGAGCCTTTGAATCCAGCGGCTTTTGGGGATTATAAAATAAATGTCCCCCGGAATTATGTGTACACTTTATCACAACTTCTTTATTGTATTTTGAGAAATCAATATTTTTTACACTTTCAAAACAATCAAGCTGCGGTATCAAAATATCTTCAAAACCACATTTAGCAACATAGTTTCTGACTTTATATTTATCAGAACAATATGTTAAACGAGGATCCCTGTTATTGAGTTTAAGCCACCAAACTTTTTCATCAAAATATACAGGATGTTCTAAATTTAATTTCTTACCTGTATACAGATGATAGAACCACTTGGCATACCGTTCTTCTCCCATTACTGTACCAAGAAAAGTAGCAGCCGTATATTTTATTTGATGATATATAAAACCGCCTACCGGACCTTTTTCGCTGATTTTTATTACTAACTTTTTTAAACTTCCGGCTAAACTCATCTTACACCCTTTCTCTATTGCAATACGTCTGTTACAAATTCTCCTTATACCACTCAATCGCCGCCTCAATCCCCCTCGCAAAGCTCCACTCCGGCTCATACCCGAGCAGTCTCTTTGCCTTCGAGATATCCGCGTTGCTGTGCTTGATGTCTCCAGCCCGGTCCGGGCCAAAGTTCGGCTCCACATCGATGCCCAGAGCTTTCGTGAGCCCGTAATAGATATCGATGAGGTACTCCCTGCCGCCGTAAGCGACGTTGAACGCCTCCCCGGAAGCCTCATCCGGCGCCAGGCAGGCCTTGAGGTTGGCCTCGATGACATTTTCAATGTAAGTGAAATCCCGGCTCTGACGACCGTCCCCGTTGATGGTCGGCGTCTCTCCGTTCAAGAGCTGCTTGATGAACTTCGGGATTACCGCCGCATAAGCCCCGTCCGGATCCTGCCGGCGTCCGAACACGTTGAAGTACCTAAGGCCGATGGTCGGAAGACCGTAGTGCATCGTGTACTGCTTCGCCCACTCCTCGTCACAGCGCTTGGTGAGTGCGTAGGGTGAGAGCAGGTTGCCTTCGGTGCCCTCCCGCTTCGGAAGCTTCGGCTCATCCCCGTAGACCGAGGAACTGGAGGCGTACACAAACTTCTTCACATTGTTCTGCCGGGCTGCCTCCATCATGTTGAGGGTTCCCTGGATGTTGTTGGCACAATAAAAGAGAGGCATCTGAATGCTGCGGGGTACGCTGCCCCAGGCAGCCTCATTGAGAACATAGTCTACGCCCTCGCAGGCTTTCATGCAGGTGCCCAGATCCTTGATGTCTCCCTTGATGAAAGTGTAATTCGGGTTCTCCTTAAAAATATCCACGTTCTCCTGCTTGCCGGTCGAAAGATCGTCAAGACAGCGTACCTTGCAGCCCTTCTTAAGAATCGCTTCGCATAGGTTGGAGCCGATAAAGCCGGCTCCGCCCGTCACGAGAAAAAGTGTATTTTCCGGAAAATTTACATTCTGATAACCCATCATCTGCCTCACAGTCTGAAATAGATGTAGCCGGCCTTCTCATAAGCCTTCCGGTCCAGCATCCCCTTAAGGTCGAGGAGGACCTTCCTGCCCTGACCGAACCAGCCATCCACGGTCTCCATAGAGAGGTCTGCGAATTCCCTGTGGGCCACCGCGAGAACGACTGCGTCCATATCCTTTACGGCCTCCATGCCGGAAAATTCAACCCCGTAAAGTCTCTTCGCCTCCTCGGCATCGGCCTGCGGGTCAGCGATGACCGGTTCGATCCCGTACTCGCGCAGTTCCCGCACGATGTCGATGATTTTTGTGTTGCGGGTATCCGGGCAATTCTCCTTGAATGTGAAGCCGAGGATTGCGACGCGGGCATTTCTGACCGCTTTGTCAGCCGAGATCAGCTTTTTCACGAGAGTCTCCGCGACGTATTTTCCCATATCGTCGTTGATACGGCGGCCGGAGAGGATGATCTGGCTGTGATACCCCAGCATCTCTGCCTTGTAGGTGAGGTAATAGGGATCGACGCCGATGCAGTGGCCGCCGACCAGGCCCGGCTGGAACTTCAGGAAATTCCACTTGGTACCCGCTGCCTCCAAGACGGACTTTGTGTCAATCCCCATCTTGTTGAAGATGATGGAGAGCTCGTTCATGAAGGCGATGTTGATGTCCCGCTGGGAGTTCTCGATGACCTTGGCTGCCTCCGCGACCTTGATAGACTCTGCGCGGTGAACACCGGCGGCGACCACAAGCTCGTAAACCTTTGCCACGATGTCCAGTGTCTCCTCGTCCATACCGGATACGATCTTGGTGATGGTCTCAAGACGATGCACCTTGTCGCCCGGGTTGATGCGCTCCGGCGAATAGCCAATCTTAAAATCCCTACCGCAGACAAGTCCGGATTCCTTCTCGAGGATCGGTACACAGACATCCTCGGTCACGCCCGGATAGACAGTGGACTCAAAGACCACGACAGAGCCTTTTGTGAGGTTGCGTCCGAGGATGCGGCTCGCTCCTTCAACCGGGGTGAGATCCGGCGTGTGATCATCGTTGACCGGTGTCGGAACCGCCACGATGTGGAATTTCGCCTCGCGGAGACGTGTCTCGTCAGCCGTAAAGTCGACCGTGGAGGCCTTGATTGCCTCATCGCCGACCTCGCGGGTCGGATCGATGCCATTTTTGTAGAGCCCGATCTTCTTCTCGTTTAAATCATAGCCAATGACTTTTATCTTTTTCGCAAATGCCACCGCGATGGGCATCCCGACGTAGCCAAGCCCCACCAGAGAGAGTTTTTCCTCTCCGGCCACCAGTTTTTCATAGAGATCTGTAAACATGTGTATGCCTTCCTTTTGGTTTATAGTTTCATGATGCGAATCATCTCCGCGTTGACTTTGTCGACTGCAAATTTTTCTTCCGCGTAAGCGCGGCTCCGCTCGCCCATCTTCCTGATGAGGTCCGGGTGCTCCGCAAGATATTTCATGCGGCGGGCGAGCGTCTTTGCGTCTCGCACGGGCACAAGATAGCCGTTCTCGTCTTCGATGACCGTCTCACGGCAGCCGTTCGTGTCCGTCGTGATGATGGCTCTTCCCATCGCCATGGCCTCAAGAACCGTTCTGGGCGTTCCCTCCCGGTAGGAGGGTAGGACATAGACGGAGCACTGTTCGTAGTAAGGACGGACATCATCCGTCTCCTCAAAGCGCTCGACGATACCCTCGCGGATGTAAGGCTCCACCTGCTCTGCCGGGATTGCATCCTGCATCTTATCCTCATACTTGCCGAGGAGGCAGAAACGAAGCTCCGGATGAACCTGTTTGACGGCTTTTGCAGCTTTCAGGTACTCCCGCACACCCTTATTTTTAAGGAGTCTTGAGAGCATGAAGAATGTCGTTGTCTCCGGAAGCGGTGCCGGTGCAAAATGCTCCATATTCACACCCGACCCGTTGACAACATCGCACTTTTTGCGGCTCACGAGGTGCTTTGCGGTGAATTCCTCGAGATCGTCCCGGTTCTGAAAGATGACATGGTCAGCCTGGGCAAGCCCGATTCGGTAGAGTGTTCGGACGATCAGTCCGAGTATTCTTGCCTTCAGGTTTGTCGAAATGAAGGTGTAGCCGCCGCCGGTGATCATGCTGTTGATATTTTTCACACCGGCGATTTTTGCGGCGATTGCGCCGTAGACGGCAGGTTTTACGGTGTAGCCGAGGACCGCGTCGGGCTTTTCCTGCTTCATGAGCCGAATGAGGCTCCGGCAATAACGGAGGTCTCCCAGCACACTGGTGCCGTTCTTCTCCACGGGAACCTCGACAAAGCGCACACCGAGCGCCTCGATCCGGTCGACATCCGTTCGGTCAGGTCCGGTTACGACCACTTCATAGCCGCGGGCTTTGATGTCCATGAGGAGGTCACCGCGGAAGTTGTAGGTGGTGCGGTTTTTGGGTGATAAAAGAAGAAATTTCATACCTGCCTCTTTTTATCAAAACGGAAGCTTCGAATGAATCATGTAATATAAATTCTCAGCTTTTTCCCGTTTTTCAGTATGAAGTAAATTTGTGACAGAAATACCGGTGTTGTCAATTGCAGGATTCATTAACTGCCTTATCGCCTTATATAGCGAATCATTAATCCTTGCGTCAATCGGAGCACTTAAAAGAATGTTTAAGAGCCTCCGATTGTTGTAGGGAATTGTGATGTCAAATGAATACCTGTGCTCACCTGTTATGACGAGCCCGTTCCAGCTGGGCATTCTAAACTCCCAGAAGAACTGCTCCTGCCATGGAACTGGGTGTTCTGAATCCTGCCTGAAGTATCTCTTCAAATACTTTGCAAATACTTCATCCGTCTCTCTTACAAGTCTCCTGTTATGCAGAAAGAATTTATAGAGAGTTGTGCATTTCCTGGGTGTCGGCGAATCACCAAAGTTTTTTCTTCCGTGAAAACGCTTTGAATAGTATGCTCTTCCGATTTCGGAAGCCCAGGACTTCACTTCCACATCAAAGTCCTCGGTATCCGCAAAGAAGACCCGCTTTCTGACATCATTCGGATTGCTGCGGCGTATCCCGCCGGTATTCCAGAAAAGAATATCACTTGCGGTCTGTACACCATCCATTTCCTCATCACGATTCGGTATGTTATAAATCGTGTGCCGAAGCCCAAGTGCCCTGCAGATATTCTGCGCAGCCTCCGCATCGACCCTCTCAGCCTCTGATGAGATATAGCTGAAGTACCCGAATCTATCATAAAGGCCGTTCGCACAGGCCAGCGTCGTCTTACTGTCACAGCCCCCGGTGAGGGAAATTGCCGGCTTTTCCCATTTTTCGGCGATTAGCTGCAGATTTGCATGCATGATTTCAGCGGCTTCAGCTGCAAGCTCCTCCTCGGATTGCTGCAGCATGGTAGGTGTGTAAAACCTCTTGACCTTAATAACACCCGGCTCTTTAAAAAGAACATAGTGATTCGGAACCAGCCTCTTCACACGCTTATATGGCGTAAGATCACCCGGAAGTGAATTTCCGAGCAATTTAAAGAACTTGTATCCAACAAGTTCTTTCACATAGGGATCCATAGAAAGACCTAAAGTATCCCCCAAAAGCTTTGTGTGAGATGAGATATAAATCTTATCATCTTTCATGCTGTAGAAGGTTGTCTGCATACCGGCAGGGTCGCCCACTAGATATACTACATTTCCTTCTATGCAAATCAATGTAAAGACGCCGGTTAGGTCATTAAACTTTTCAAGACACTCAAGCCGGTCTTCTCCAAACAGGTGGTTGAGCTTTTGAAGTATAACAGTCTCATCACTTTCCATATTGAATGGATCATAAGCGTGTCCTACGAGGCACATAAATCGTCCGCTCGTCTCATCTATATAAACGTGCTGCTCCGGATGGACGAAGATTTTGAAGTTATGCAACGCTTCTGTTTTCCAGCTATCAAGAACCGGATAAGCACTCGCATCTATCATATCATTAGACAGATAGAAGCCTCTGTTATACAATTTTGATGTATCAGAAAAGTTCAACTTTTCTTTTGTGATATCTTTTTTTCCCATTTTATACTTGCATCGGTTATAAAAACTTCTCGTATACAGATTTCATTCCTTGCGTTAATCCGAAATCAGCCAGTTGATATCCGACATACCCAGGATCATTGTTGCCTTCAATAAGCAACGGGCCATCTTTGGAAATAGCCACATCCCATCCAACGTATCCGATTTGAGGCACGACTTTTGCCGCCTTATCAATTAAACTGCACACCTCGTCCCAGCAGGGAATTTGATAACCCTTAAATTGTATCCCCGTGTCTGGATGTTTTATATATTTATTCCCATCATAGTCACATCCATCAGTTCTTACAATCCCGGTCTCAATATCAATCAGAGCAAAAATAGCATGCGAAGATGCGTTTGCGAACTTATCACCATGTCCGATCGTAATTGTTGCACACAAAATATTTGTATTCTTGCCATCATATATCGATTGTATGCGAAGTGGATTAACAGAGTCCGGATACAGAAGACTCATATCCTGATGCTGAGTAATCCAACTTTCTAGAACCACCCCGTTCGCCTGTCTTTTTAAGGACTCAAAAAGCTGGTTCGCCTCATCCGACGAAATGTTCTCGTACACATGAATGCCTCTTCCCTGTGCGCCGTCTACCGGTTTTTCTATGAATTTCTTATTTTTATTGATGAACGCATCAAATTCTGATCGGGTCATCTGTGAGGAAAGTACGCAATCCCGATTACCCATAAGCTTTTTGAACAGCTGATAAAAAATAAACTTGTTTTGAAAAATCCCCTGATATATGACCTTATTATATTTCTTCTGAAGTTTCTCACTCATGTCATGAGTTACATAGGTGCGCCTTTGAGTGTCTGATAGCTCAGGAAAGCCAAAATAGTAATAATTATTGGGACTCGCTTTATATTTCACGGCGCTTGCGACTAAATCCAATGCGGTTGATGCTTTATTCTTGCCGTATTTCTTTTCGATTTTATTAATCGTATCAATGTATGATTTAGTTACATAACCTAACGTGCTCATTATTCCATATTATCCTCTTGTATAAAACTTTATTTTCCAAAAATTTAACTTTATACTATCCAAAAATTTTATACTGGTAATCTCTTCCAGTTTATCCATGTACTTATCTGCTTACTATTTATCATCTTTTTGAGTTACTTTTTCATCCCCTCTTCAACAATAATCTCACACAGTTCGTTATAAGAAACTCCCACCGCTTTTGCCTCTTGAGGTATAAGACTAGTCGGAGTCAACCCCGGAAGTGTATTAATTTCCAAAAAATAAACATCTCCAGAATCTGTCAGAATAAAGTCTGACCTTGAATAATTAGACAGTCCAATAAGGTTGTGCACTTTAAGGGCGATGTCTTCCATTTCCGCTTCCTGAATTTGTGTGCATCTTCCCGGGCATATCTCCGTCGTAGCGCCTGCCTTATACTTGTTACTATAGTTGTACCCTTTTTCATCAGGAACTATTTCTACAGAGGGAAGGGGTTTATTTTTAAGAACTCCACATGTAAATTCTCTTCCCTGTATGTATTCTTCTATAAGTATTTCACTATCATATTTAAGACACTGATGTAATGCACTCTCACATTCCTTTGGACTCTTCACAATATAAACACCGACAGATGAGCCGCCTTTGGGAGTTTTTACAACAGAAGGATAGTTTACGTTTTTCACTATCTCCTTAATTTCGCTCTCATCCAAACGATTGATTTCTTTCCAGACAGGCGTTCGTATTCCAGCCTCCTTAACAAGCTTTTTAGTAAGTATTTTATCCATCGCAATAGCAGCTTCAAGATAACCAGAACCGGTATACGCTATTCCCATTAAATCAAAGAGAGCCTGAATCCTCCCATCTTCTCCATTTTTTCCATGTAAAGCAATAAAAACTATTTCTGCATCTTTACAGATTTCTATAACCCCTGGCCCCACAACAGTACCAGTTCCATCTTTTCTAAGCATTTTTATTTCTTCCAACGAAGGAGGATTTCCTGCAAATTCAGCAGATTTCATTTCTTCCAGATTGTCAAAATATTTATCGCAATTGCCATCAAAAGAATCAAGTCCTAAAAAGAGATCAACTAATACTGCTTTATGGCCATTCTCTCTAAGAGCCTGACATACTCTCGTACCAGTTATTATTGAGATGTCTCTTTCCGTGCTCAAGCCCCCACATAGAACTACAATTTTCATAATTCCCTATAAAAAGTTTTCCTCTATTGTACCATTACAACTTTTTCTGTATTCTACTTACAACCTTCTCCACTGCCTCTTTAAGTTCCCTCCGATTATTCTCAAAATAATCCCTATAGGCAGCACACTCCTTCTCAAGCGTCCTAATCTCTCTCACTCCGCGGAAGAAGATTTCTTCTGCGGCCTCGATATTATCGATTTTGTTGACATTGCAGAAGCTCCGGCTCAGGATCGCACCGCCGGAGCCCAGACGGTAGTGCTCGCGGATGATCATCTCCGCCGGGACATCGCCGCGCCCCAGGGAGGCGATTCCGCCGAACCCGTAGGGAATCCCGGCCTTTCTGATGCGCCAGCAGATTCTCTCAACGGTTCCGTCCGTAAGGAGCTCAAAGAGAAAGTTTCTCCCATAGGAGATAGAAAGGTCGTTAAGTCCGATGTGGATCTCCTCAACCCCGGGAAGGGCCAGAATCTCATCAAGAGCTTCAACCGCCTCTTTCGTCTCGAGAAGCAGGATCGTGCGGCAGCGCCCGTTCACGCAGGCAAGAAAGCGCTTTACTTCCGCGGCTGTCTTAAAATACGGCAGCATAAGGACATCCGCTCCGCAGCGAATGGCTCCATTGATTTCCTCTTCCGAGGAGCCGTATTCTTCGCCGGCTTCGTGGATCGGATTGACCCGAACCACCAGCTGCGCCTTATTGACCGTCTCCCGGATAGTGAGAATATCTGTCTCTGTGTGATGGTTTTTGACGCTGTCCAGTCCCCCCTGACGCTGGTCTTTACCAATATATTCCATATCGACCATAATGCGGTCAACCCCGTTGTCCTCGGCAATCTTTGCAATCCGGGGATCGTTGGTGATGTATAGAAGCTTGAGCGGCATACTACTCTCCTTTTACTTTCACTTCAGTAAGGTAAGCTTCGCCTTCAGATGTCTTTGTCATTCTGTTCCTTAGCGGCTGTAGATTGAATTATCTTGTCTCCATAGCCGTAACCGTAGTTTTTGGACGACCCGTAGCCGTACCCATAGCCACCATACCCGTAGCCGTACCCATAGCCATACCCATAGCCGTAAGCGCCGTAGCGGCTGCCCGTAAGGAATACCTGTGTCCGATTCAGTATATACCCCGCCATCTGGGCATGAGAATCCCCAAGTCCCGAGATTGCATCGAGGATCCTCGGCAGCGGCTGCTGATCCTGGGTAATGACAAATACAACTCCGTCCATCTCCCGGGCAATGATTGCCGCATCGGAGAGGATCCCGCATGGCGGGGCGTCGACGATCAGGAAGTCAGCCGCCTTGCCCAGGGCCTCGAAGAGTTCCTTCATGCGCTCGTTGCCGAGAAGACCGGCCGGATCCACCGAATCAATGTTCCCGGGGAGAACCATGATATTTTCATCCTTGTAGGAGACAAGGACATCCGAGAGCTCCGCGGTGCCGTTCAGGACATCCGCAAAACCGGCGGTCCCGCCCGTGAGATGCATTGCGGTGCGGACAGTCGGATTCCGCAGGTCGCCGTCCACCAAGATAACGCTCTTGCCCTCGCGGGCCAGCGACACCGCAAAGTTAACCGCGATGGTGGATTTTCCCTCGCCCGGTGCAGTGGATGTGATGACGATCTTCTTCATATTTCGCTCTTCCGCCTGCCGCATAAAGCGGGTCCGGATGATGCGCAGACTCTCACCGAGAGCCGTCATGCTTCCCTTCTCATCAAGCAGGATGGAAAGCTTCTTGCCTGTCTTCCGGTCAATGCCGGCTCTGATTTTGGGAATACCGCCGAGGAAGGGCATGGAGATATAGCGCTCGAGATCTTCCGATCTGGTAACCGTGTTGCGGGAGAGCGCATATAAGAGGAGCAGAAGAGCGCTTATGGCCGCCCCCATCATAGCTCCACGTTTCGCCAGACTCTTAAAATTCGGCGGATTGATAGGGGTCTTCGGCACACCGCTGTCGTCGATAACGGACAATTGGATGTTGCCGATGACATACCTGGCGACCTCCGGGAAACAGTCGACGACATTGGTAAGCACCTCATAGATATGTTCCGGATCACTGCCGCTGACATTGATTGTAAAGACCGCGCTTTCCTCCAGAACACTCGAGGAGATCGAAGCGTTCAAAGAAGGGATATTCATCCGTTCCTGCACCTTCTGCTGTACAAGGCCCGACTCGAGGATATAGGGAAATACGCTGCCGATCTTTTTAACAGACACCTGATTATAATAGGACTCAGAGTAGCCGTATGCCGACTGGGTGTTGACCGCAAAGGACATGTGCGCCTGATAGAACGGAACATAGCTCCGCTCAGCCCTGATATAGAAGTATGAACTCAGGACACTGATAATAAGAAAAAACAGCCAGTAGAACTTGCGAAACCCCTTGAGTGCGTTAAGAGCCAGTGTCTGGATCGCGATCGGTTGGGGAGCCGAGATGCCGATACTCCTTGTCCCGGAGGCTTCCCGTGCGGCCACGGTTTCGGATTCATGCTTTTGATTTTCCATAGTAGCCTCCATACTGTCTGCTGTAGCCATAACCGTACCCATAGCTGCCGGATGCCTGGCCGCTCCGGTCATCGTTTAAGACCGTGCCGAGTACCGGGGCATTCGTGTTATTAAGAGCTGTAATGACCGAGTTAATGTCCCTTGTGAGAACCATATCTTCTCGCACAACGATAAGGGAGGCATCCGCGTACTCCGCGAACATCTCCACCTCCGGAGCCACGCCGATCGGCGGCATGTCCAGGATGATATAGTCAAATCGATTGCGGCAGAAGCCGATGATGCGTCCAAGCCCTCCGCTTCGCACGATGGTATCGACATCACTCGTTGCGTGGTTGTTGCTGATGAGGAACAGGTTGTTCACCCAGGCGGGCCTTATGAGATTTTCCGGGATCTCATTGCCGCGGAGTGTCTCCGTGAGATCTGTCACCACCTCCTCCGGAATCTCAAAGAGCTTCATAAGGGAAGGCTTGCGGAAGTCGCAGTCGATGATCAGCGTCCGTTTGCCGGACTGGGCCAGGGAGATGGCCAGATTGGAGGCGATGGTGGACTTTCCTTCATTTTCCGCAACGGAGCTGACGATGAGAACCTTGACGCCCCGCCGGTGCATACGGTTCTCGATCCGGGAGGCCGTCATGCGGGTCGTCTCGACAAAACGGAAGCTCATGATCGGGTTGGTGATGAGCCGTCCCTTCACATTATGTTTTCCGATGCGCCAGAAACGCTTTGCCTCATGGCATACGGTGCCGAGCGGCTGAGCAAGCAGCTTGCTGCGGGCCTCCCGCCGGTTCTTCACGGTGTCCTTCATGTAAGAGAAGAAGGCGTAGTAGGCAGCCAGAAGAAGGGCTGCTGCGGCGGCTGCTCTTTTGGCATTTCCGTTCCCTCCGGGAGGATTGGAAGCTCCGAGAGGCACTGCCGGGCGGCGCAGAAAGTCAACCGATACATCCTTTATGACATAATCCGATAATTCTCTGTAGTTATCCGTTATGGCCCTCATGAGCCGATAGGAATCCATCGCAGACGAGGCTGTGACCGACATCATGACAAGGTTGGTCGATTCAATCTGCCGCACAGTCTTTGTCCCCTCGATCTTCTCACCGAGGATCTCCTCCATCTTGCGGTCAAAAAGGTCGCTCTCAAGGACCGTCTTAAACTTCGCGGCGACCGACTGGGCGCTGCTGAGCTGCTCATAGAGGGTCTGATTCATGCCCCGGGCAGTGACCGAGAAAACTGCGGTCGTTGTATATTCCGGCTTGTAGCTCATCTCCGTCCACATGTTTACCATAAGGTAGACGGACACAGCCAGAAGGCCGATTGTCCACCATTCTTTAAGGACATCCCGGACCATACTGTAAAGATCAATTCCGGGATTTCTGACTTGTTGTTCTTTATTCTCTTCCAATTTTTCTTCCCCGTCAGTATACAAACACAATGATCCGGTTCCAGCCGTCATTGCCGTCAAAATCGGTAAAGTGAAGCTTCAGCTCGTAGGAGCCGACCGTATTGAAGTCGATCGGGCCCTCCACCGCCATGTCATACATGGTGAGCTGCTCCGGCACCTGAAGACGCTCCCAATCGGCATCGGTGTGCAGATTTCCGTCATCCCGCCTTGTATAAGTGATGTTTCCCATGCGCACCGATTGTACGTAAGAGAAGACATCAGCTCCTTCGCCCACCGGGACGTTGATAAGGCCGGTCGAGAGTGTGACAGTTGGTCCGCTGCTCTTGTTTTCTGCATAAGGATCCCTGACCGAGACAGTGACCGGCAGTTCTGAGACATCGCCGGCGGAGTTGGTCACGGAGAAGAGCATCGGATACTCGCCGGGTGTGCTCGTGGATATGCTGAATTTATCGGAAATGACGATTTTGTCCGTGACGTCCCCGTCGATTGGATCGTAGGCGTTCAGAGAATCGAGAGGTGATACGCTGCCGACACTAAAGACGAGCGGCGACCGCATCTCAAAGAGCGGCGAGTGGTAATCTGTATAGACCACCTCTCTGGTTGTCTTTGTCACATGGTTGCTGCTGTCGATGGCCGCAATGGTGGCATTTCTCCTGCCCTTCTCGACGAAGTTTGAGAGCTGCTCCACGAAGAGGTTGCCGGTGACGTCGCCGTCCATGGCATCCACAGCGGTGATTCCCGCGAGGATGTCCGCCTCGGAGGCATTCGAGGGAACCCTGATTGTCGTCTCC
>OCVV011358982.1_pt1 | contig 17572 bp, 17 predicted proteins | sample 1539721 | NCBI WGS metagenome assembly OCVV01 (sample SAMN02144230, study PRJEB22623) | gut metagenome | biome: sheep rumen | host: Ovis aries | place: New Zealand | reverse complement strand
AAGAATAGACTTGCTGAAATAGATGCTAAGATGAATGTCTTAAAGGGTAGTCAACAAGATATGCTTAAGACTTGGAATGAAGAGAAGAAATTAAAAGATATTATTAATGAAAAGAAACAAAAACTTGAAGAGTTAAAACATAAGTTACAATTAGCGGAAGATAATTATAACTTTGAAGAAGCGGCTAAAATTAAACATGGTGAGATTCCTCAAGTTGAAAGTGAACTTTCTCAATTAAAACTTACAATGCATAATCAAGTATTAAGTGATGTTGTAAGTGAAGATAGTATTGCTGAAATTGTATCTCGTTGGACAAATGTACCTGTCCAAAAACTTGTAGGTGGAGAAAAAGAAAAACTACTTTCTTTAAAGAATAACTTGAAGGAAAGAGTAAAAGGTCAAGATGAAGCTATTGAACTTGTAGGAGACGCAATTATAAGAGCAAGATCGGGTATAAAAGATCCTAATAGACCAATTGGTTCATTTATCTTCATGGGTCCAACAGGTGTAGGTAAAACAGAAATAGCAAAATCTCTTGCTTATGAGTTATTTGATGATGAACGTCATATGATAAGAATAGATTGTTCTGAATATATGGAATCATTTAATGTTTCTAGATTAATTGGTGCTCCTCCTGGATATGTTGGATATGATCAAGGTGGAGAATTAACTGAAGCAGTTAGAAGAAACCCTTATTCTATTATTCTATTTGATGAAATAGAAAAAGCTCATCAAGATGTATTTAATATATTACTTCAAATACTTGATGATGGTAGAATTACTGATGGTCAAGGAAGAACTGTAGACTTTAAAAATACTATTATTATTATGACTTCTAACCTTGGAAGTGATATTATCTTAGATAATGAAAAGAATGATAATAGAGATAATATGGTAATGGATATATTAAAATCTAAGTTTAGACCTGAATTAATTAATAGAATAGATGAAATAGTTATCTTTAATTCGCTTTCTAAGAGTGTTATATATGAAGTACTAGATAGATTAATTAAAGATGTTAATAAACACTTAAGTCATATGAGACTAAGTATTGAGTTAACTAAGAATGCTAAAGACTATATTATAGATAAAGCTTATGTTAAAGAGTTTGGTGCAAGACCAATTAAGAGATTTATTTCAAAGAATATAGAAACTTTAATAGCTGAAGAACTTCTAAGTGAAAAAATACACGAAGGAGATAAGTTAACTATCGATGTTGAAGGGGAAACATTTAAAATAGATAGAATATAGTTATTCTATCTATTTTTATGGTAAAATAAGTAAGAAAAGAAAGATTTGATAATATGAATGATATAAAGTACGATGATGATATTAAATATATGTGTTCAGGTTTTATAGGTATTAAAATTTTTGATGAATATCCAAGAAAAGTATATGTATTGAGTGATGCACGTAATTATATAATGGAGTATGTTAAGGATTCAGGTTTTAAAGATTTTGATTTTGATGACTTTTGTTATGAAATGGAAAGAGAATATACTCATTTAGAACATTTACAAGATGCTTTACTTCTATTAAATAGAATTAATGGACCAATGGATCTTGTTTTACTTATTAAGCCAAAGATAGCAGAACTTAAAAGAAAGCACTAAAATAGTGCTTTTTTTACTTTACGGTGTAACCAGGACCCTAATTTGACAAAAATGGTAAAAAGTAGTAATATAGGACGCAATTCAAGGGGATGAAGAACTTGAATCAAAAGGGGTTTTGGTGATGTAACATGGCTAAGAAAAAGAAAAGTTTATTAGTTAGTTTAACACCTTCTATTTTAGCAATTGCCATTGGAGGATATACAATATATTCTTTTGGTGGTGATGTTATTAAATCTACAATTGAAACTGAGGTTCTTAATGGTGGTTATGCTACTGTTAAGGAATATGATGATTCTGAAAATGTAGAAAGTGAAGTTATTTCTAATTCAGGAAATGAAATAACTGAAAAGGTAGAAGAAACTAATGAAAAAGAAGTGGAAGAACCTACCAAAGAAGAGGTTATTCCTGAACCAGTTATATTACCTGAAGAACAAGATAGTTATTTATTAGATAATGGATACCAATTCTTAGATATCGATTTCGAAGGTTTAAACGAAAAGAATCAAGATGTAGTTGGTTATATTCAAATACCTAATACAAGAATTGATTATCCTGTTGTTCAAGGTGAAGACAATGAATACTATTTACACCATGGTTTAAACAAAGATGAATTATACGCAGGAACAATTTATGTTGATAATGAAGTAGATTTATCTTTAGGTGATACAAGTGAGAATGTTCAAAATAGAACAATTACAATATTTGGTCACAACATGAAAAACAAAACAATGTTTGGGGATTTAGTAAAATTTAAGAATCAATCATTCTTAGATAAGAATCCTTATGGTGTATACTATTCAGAAGATGGAAGTGTATATGCAATGCAAATTGTAGGTACATTTATAACATCAGGTGAGACTGATGAACATCTTAGAGTTCGTAATCTAGATGATGAAGTTGTTTTAGAACAGTTTAAAAGTTTTATAGATGAAAATGCTGTTACTAGAACAGATGTAGATATTAATCTTGGGGATAAGGTTGGTATTTTATCTACTTGTTCATATGAGTATAATAATGCTAGATATGCGGTAGTAGTTGTATTTAAAAAACAATATTTAAGTTTAGATGAAAGTAAATCACTAACTAAGTAAGGGGAGATTTAAAATGAAAAAAGTTGTTAGTTCAAGAAAAATTAGTAAAAAAGGATTAAAAAATATTTTAGCTATATTAGCTACTAGTGTAGCAATATCTGTTTCTTCAATTACTGCGTTTGCAGATGAATCAGTTAACGCTGATAATGCTCAAGTTGGAGACGTATTAGTAACTGATGATAGTAGTGATGATGTTACATACGAAGATATCAAAGAAGATGATGTAATCGTTGATAATGAAGTTGTTGAAGAAAATAATCAAAATGATAACCAAAAAGAAGAAAATGATCAAAGTGAAAACGAAAAAGAAAAGGAAAATGAATGTGTAACACCTGATAATGGATATACAGAAGGTGAAGGACAATATTGGGATCCAAACATTAAAACTGAAGAAGAGAAAAAAGGACTAGTTCCTGATGAACCTACTCCAGAACCTACACCAGAGCCAACACCAGAGCCAACTCCAACTCCAGAACCTACACCAACTCCAACACCTACACCAACTCCAACACCAACACCAACACCAACTCCAACACCAACACCAGCTCCAAAAACTGGTAGAGAAACTAGTGTTGAAGCAGCTATTGCTATGATAGCCGGTTTAGGTATGGTATTATTTGGACTTAAAAAAGGTGCTGAAGCATTATATGTTCACGGCTTTGATAAAAAATTAGAAAAAAAATCTAAAAAGAGATAGTTTAAAAACTATCTTTTTTTTGTCAACAAAATTAAAAAATATTAAAAAAATAGGTAATGTGTAGTAAAATACTCTTGAGGTGATATATTTATGCTAATTTTAGCAAAATCTGCATTGGCATTAACATTAGGTTTCGTACTTTCTATATGTGTTGGCTTAGTAGTACTTCCAACTATGAAACGTTTTAATGCTAGACAAACAGTTAGTAACCTAATTAATGCAAGACATCAATTAAAAAATGGTACACCAACTCTTGGAGGACTTATATTTATTATTCCTCCATTAATAAGTATTTTCTTATTATGGCTAAAAGGTTCAATTAATATGAACTATAATTTAGTAATTATTTTAATTACTTTTGTAGCTTACGGTTTATTAGGATTTTATGATGATTATAAAAAAATAAAATATCATGATAATTCAGGATTATCAGTTAAAGTTAAATTTGCATTACAATTTATTTTAGCAGTTGTATTCTATTTAATTTATATTCATTATGGTGGTACTTCAGTACTTGAAGTATCATTATTTAAGTTTAAAGTAGACTTAGGAGTATTTTATACATTATTTATTTTATTCTTACTTGTTGCTACTACAAACGCTGTTAACATTGCAGATGGATTAGACGGATTATGTGGAGGATTATCATTCTTAGCATTCATGGCTTATGCTATTATTGCATGGGGTTCTAATTGGATTGAAGGATATGATTCAATAGCTATATTTGCATTTATTTTAAGTGGTAGTATTCTTGGATTCCTACTATTTAATGCTCATCCTGCCAAGATATTCATGGGAGACACTGGTTCACTTGCATTGGGTGGAGCCTTAGCAAGTATTGCAATTCTTACTCATCACGAAATATCTTTAGCAATAATAGGTGGTGTATTTGTAATTGAAACATTATCTAGTTTAATTCAAATAATTGCTATAAGAAAATTTCATAAGAAAGTATTCTTAAAAGCACCACTTCACCATCATTTTGAAGAACTTGGTTGGGAAGAAACTGATATCGTAAGAGTATTCTTTGTAGTTGGTTTCTTACTTGCTATGTTTGGTGTAGTATACGGTGTTTGGTTATAATTAAATAAAAAAAATAGTTCAGAAATGAACTATTTTTTTATGTCTAATGAAGATAGTATTTTGTCAATCTCTAGTTTTACTTCATTTGTAAATACTTTATCGTTATCAGTATAATTAACTGTAATAATATAATATGTATCTTCATTGTTAATTATGTGTGAATAGGAATTAGTAGATGCAAATGTTTGAGTTTTTATTTTATTAAGTGTTGAAGGTAGACATTCATTATTATCAATTAGAACTGTATATTCATTTTCTAATATACTTCTAAATGTAATATTTATTTTAGCATAGTCTTTATAAAAAATTGTACCTGCAGAAGATCCCCAGTTATCGGGATAGTTGATTGTTAAATCTTTATAATTGAAGGTATTCTTTAAATCAACATTACTAGTAATAGTCTCAGGTATAACTGTTTTTTTGTTTTTCTTTTCAACATTTATAAGAACTATTGTTAAACCTACCACCAAGATACATAAAAATATGATTAATGTTATAAATTTAGTATTTTTATGTTTTTTTGGCGTATATTCTAAAGGTTTCTTTTTGGAAATACGAATTTTATTGTCAAATCCACATTTTGGACATATATAGTTATCTTCAAAAAGTAGTCTATTGCATTTCTGACAATACATGTATTATCACCATCCTAAATAAATTATAACAACGATTCTTTTTTAAAACAATTGAAAAGTACTAAATGAATATAGAAAATATGGGAATTGTTTGTTATAATTTTTTTAGAATAAAATAATAGGAGTTGGTAGTATGAAGAAATTATTTTATTTCTTAATTATAATGATGGTATTTATTCCAGTGACTTTTGTTAAAGCACTTGATTATGAAGATTATTTACCAAGTTTATTAAATACAACAGAAGGAGTAGTTTTTTATCCTGATGAAGATGGATATACCGCTACTGTAGATGGTACACATTCTGTATTAAATTTAGTATTTGATAATTATAGTAATCTTATTGTTGAAGGACCTAGTAAATTTGTATTAGATGATGGCTATAATGAGCAAAAACTAAGATTCTATTTAATTGATGAGAATAGTGGTATTACTTCATGTGATATTAAAACTTGTCCTGATTATGTAGTAGTTAAATTAAAAGTATATCGTATATCTAAAGATGGAGAAGGAGCAGGACTAGAAAACTTAAAAGTTGTTGGTGCTGATATAAAATTTTTAAAAGAAAATGAACATTATACAGTAGAAGTTCCTTCTAATATGGAAGAGATTTATATTGAAGCTACACCTAGTAGTGAATCATCAAATGTAACAGGTGCAGGAGTAGTTAAACTTGATAAGAAAACAACTTCTGTAACTATAAATGTAGAAAATGCTTTCTTTGGTGATAAGACATATACCATTAATATTAGAAAGAAAAGTATTAATACTCTTTATGTAGTTATTATTTTTTTATTAGTAATTGGTTTTATTGCATATTTTATTTATTCAAAGAATAGTGGTTTAAAAACTATAAATAAAAGTGATTTAAATAGTATTGATAAAGATAAAATAATGAAAGGTGTTATTATTAATCCTGGTAAGAAAGAAGAAACACCTGTTTCTGAAAAAGTGGAAGAGAAAGCGCAAGTAGAAGAAAAAGTAGAAAGCGTTGCTAATAGTTTAGGATCTAGTCTTGTTCAAGCAAGACCTATGATTACACCTGAAGAAAAGTAGATTTAAGGAGAATGCTCATGTTAGTTTTATTACTTATATTAATTCCAATTTTTTGCATGAGCATTTCTGTTTATGCTTCCATGCTATATTTATATGTACAAGGGGATTCTCAACTAGTTCCTTTGCTAATATCTATATTTTTAGTAGTAATAATTGGATATATATTACCTAGAATATTTTATAAACTTTATAAATCTAATACTGCATCTTCTTTAAATGCAGAGAAAAAAGTTGTATTACTATCTAATTATATTTCTTATATTGTATTATTAGCATTTGGTATTGCATTATTATTAAGATGTATTAAGAATGATGAGAATGTATTAGAAATATACTTAGCTGGTGGTATTGTATTCTTATTTATATATATTACATATGCATATTATCTTGCTTATCAAAAGCTTGAATGGACTATTATAGATGTATCTGAAAAGAATAAGAAAACAAATATATTAATGATTGAAAATAAAGAATATGGATTATTCCAAGTATATGTTAATTCAACTGAAAAGTATGAAATAGGTAAGAAATATACATTTAAGTTTAATCCTAATTCTAAGGTATTTAAGATTAAAAGTAAAAAGAAAAACAAGAAGTAATTCTTGTTTTTATATGACAACTAATTAGAAATTTTTCCTTAAAACTTTGAAAAATATAAATAATAGTGTATAATCTTACTTGGTGAAAGAAATGAAAAAGCAATCAGTAAGTTATAATGACATTGAAAAAGAAATTCTTTCAAATAAAAAGTATCAAAAATTAAATCTTGAATCTCATCATGGTTTAACAAGATTAGAACATTCTTTAAGAGTTTCAAGAAATGTATATAAAGTATCACGTAAATTAAATTTAGATTATATATCTGCAACAAGAGCAGCACTTTTACATGATTTCTTTACAAATGACGAATTTGAAACAAATCATGGTTTAATACAAGGTGTTGTTCATCCAGATATTGCTCTTGCTAATGCATGTGGTGAATTTGATCTTAATGAGAAAGAAAAGAATGCGATAGTATCTCATATGTTTCCTCTTAGTGTAGTATTACCTAGAAGTAGAGAAGCATGGGTTTTAACAGCAGTTGATAAGTTAGTTGCTATATATGAATATGGATTATATAAGTTTAATCCTAAAAAAGCAGTTAAGACTTTAAGATTTGCTAATTATAGTATTTGTTTCTTATTTCTATTTGTTATTAATATTTTAACTATTGGAGAAAAATAAAATATATATGGTAAACATATATATTTTTTTTATTTTCTTTTTCTTCTTCTTTTATGTTTTTCTTTTATTACTCTTTCTAGTCCTAATAGGCCACCTAGTAAATCTGATATTGAATGTAACATGCTCGTGTAGGCTTGAACTATGAAGTTATAAATTATACCTGTTACTCCAGCTACAGTTGTTGCTATTTTAAGTATAAATACATTTCCATACCAAAGAGCTATACCATATATAATAATATTAAAGATTGGTATTATATCTAATACATTTTTAACAAATGGAATATTAATTATTAAAGCAACTATTAAATATATTACTAGAATTAAAAATGGTATCTTCTTTTTTCTTTTAATATATTTATCAAATACTAAGTTTCTTATTACTGCTACCACGCTACTTATTACACCTGTGAATGCACCAAGAAGTAGGTAACATAAGGAGTTTGAAAAGTTTGCAAGTGCATTATAGGTAAGAATAGCTCTTTTATTAGTAGATGATGTACTTAAAAAGTTAAATGTAAAGGCTGCAATACCAAATAGCTGTGCGACTATAAATATAAGTGTTTCTATTTTAGGCATATATCATTCCTCATATCCTTTCTTATTATACCATTTTTAAAAAATATAAAATATGTCTTGTATGTAAATATATTGAATTTATAAAAATTATATTGCTATTTTGCATATTATATATTATCTTGTAATTAGAGTAGAGTTGTATAGGAGGAATAATAAGAAAATGAAAAATTTACTCAAAAAAATTATTTGTTCAACTTTGGTAATGGCAATAATTTTAAACATGTTTTTTCCTTTAAGTGTATTAGCTGGTGATGCTTTTGTTATTACATTTAATGTAGAAGATTCAAGTGTTTATACGCTTTCTACAACCGGTGGTCTAGGTGTTGATCAGGCTGGTGAACCACATCAAAAAATTGACATAATGGTTGGAGAAGCAGATGAAACTAACAATTTTTTCTATAATTGTAGTAACAATGTTTGTACTGTAAATATACCTAATACAGTTAATGGAACTGTATGGGTTAGATACAATGGAAACGCTTTTGATTTAACAATTGGTGAAACAAAATATGAACCTGAAACACCAATTAGTAGTAATACTACATTAACTGTTAAAGCGCCAAGTGGTAATCAAAATCCACCTCCAACTGATCCAAATCAACCTGATCCAAATCAACCTGATCCAAATCAACCTAATTCTGGTGGATCACATTTTGATGGACATGCTTATCTTATTTGGGCATGTAAAAATCATGAGGGTGTTTGCTTCAAACATTATACTGATATTCATGATACAGGTGATGGTAGTAGTAATTTTATTAAAGCATCAACAGTAATAGATGATAGAACTAATGAATCATTTGATGTTAATGTCGATTTAAAAGGCTGGAGTACAGATGCTAAGTTTGATGAATGGGTAAGATTATACAAAATGTATAAAGGTATTCCTGAAGCAAATTCAATTAATTGGGCTGAAGTTGATCCAAAAGACATGATTGGAGATCCTGAAGATGTAAGACCTTATGAAGATAAATATGCTACTGTTTGTAATAAACCTACAGATCCTATGGCACCAGGTAGTGAATGGGATGCATTTCAATCATGTGTTAATGAAAAAGCAGTTACTGAGGATCATAAATTAATTGTAAGAGCTCAATTACAACCAGTAGGTGAACCTCAAGAAAAAAATGCTTATGTTTCATATGGAGATAGAAACTTTAAAGCAGTTATCTATAATGATGACTATAAAGGCGTATCAATTGGTAGTTTAGATGATTTACATTATTATCCATCTACATGGGCTAATCCATTCTTAAGAAGAGATCAATATGATATATCTGATACTGCTAAAGATAAACCAACAGGAATTGATGTTAATATTCTTGAAAACATAGTTAATATTAAAACATTAGATTACAATGGATTTAATATTACTGCGCTTGAAGCTTTAGATGTTTCTGAGAAAGCAGTTGAAGTATCTAAAGTTGATAATGAATGGAGAATTAAATTTAATTCTAATTTCTATGATCATGTAGTATTTAAAGCAACAGATAGTAATAATAAGGAATCTTATTTCCAAATAAAAAGAACAACTGTTGATCCATGGATAAGACATGGTGAAAATCATAAACCAATTATAATTGCTGACTTCTATTTTGATAGAACTAAGAGTTACTCTGATTATGATTTAACTGCTAAGATTATTTATAAAGATGGAACTGAAAAAATGGTTAAATTAAATGCAGTTAAACGTATAGATGACGGATTAGGTAATATTACTCCTGAATATGAAGTAGATGAAGAAACTCCTGTTGATCCAGAACATAATCCTAATGTTCATGGAAGAGGATTAAAACATTCTTCATTTGAATATGAACTTGAAGAAGGAGAAGACCAAAAGATTAAGACATTCTATGTATATGTAGAAAATAAAGGAAGTACAGATAAAACTTATGCTGGTACTGTTGCTGGATCTGGTAAAGGTGTAAAAGCAAATCTTTACGATCCTGAGGAGGACCATTAATATGAAAAGATATTTAAGTTTATTAATTGTTTTACTTGTTATTCCTTTTGTAGTTAATGCTGCTGAAACTGATGTAGTATCTTTAGATGCAACAGTAAGTGGAGGAAAGATTAGTTATGAAGGAACTACAGGAGAAGAGTCTGTAGCAGTAACTTGTAAGTTATATAATTCTGAAGGAAAAGAAATTGATGTATTATCATCACAAGTTGATGAAAAAGCATTCACTGGAAGTTTCACAGTTACTTCAAAAGGTAATTATGAAGTTGCATGTGCTAATTATGAAGGTGGAGACTTCGTTAAGAAAAGTGTAACTGTTAAAGAAGTAAGTAATCCAAAAACAGGTGATAACATTGTTACTTATGTTTCACTTGCAGTTGTTTCTTTAGTAGCAATTCTTCTATTTGCATTAAAGATTAAAAATTCTAAAAAGAATTAAAAATAAAACAGGTATTAATAATACCTGTTTTTTTATTGTTTAAAAGATACATATAATTATTACTATGTTATAATATATATGTCTTTAAAATGTTTCTGTAGCTCAGTTGGATAGAGCAGTCGCCTCCTAAGCGAAAGATCGGCGGTTCAATTCCGCCCAGGAACACCATTTACATTAATTAACACCTTTTTAAGGTGTTTTTTAGTGCATAATTTGACTAAAAATTAATACTTTGTTAATATATGTATCGATTTAAAGGGGCGAAATAAAATGGAAAGTAAGATACATGGTATACCTATATTAACTGATGATATGAAGATATCTAGTGAAAATGATTATCACATAAAGAAGTTTAATATAGATGGTGAAATATATTATTTTAAATCTGTAGCACCAGGTGGAGTTCCTTATTCTGAGTTAATTGCTAATGAATTTGCAAGAGACTATGGAATACCTTGTGTAGAATACTATTATGCTAAATATAAAGACTATCATGGATATCTTTCTAAGGATTTTTCAAGTGATAACCAAAAGTTAATGAATGCTTATTTAAAAGAAAATGTTAGTGGCTATATTATTAATAGTATTAGTAATATTTCCGATTGTCTTGAAGGAATTCCAGCTCGTGATAAGATTGTTGATGAATTATATAATCTAATTGTATTTGATATTATAATTGGTAATGCTGATAGACATGATGAAAATATTATTGTTACTAATGATGAAACTATATATCCAATTTTTGATAATGATTGGACAGGATCAAGCGTTGCTGTTAAAGAAGGTCACTATGCTTTATTTATTGATTCTTATTATAATTCGATATTTGATGAATTATATAGATATAATAGAGAATACTACGATAAACTACTACATCATTTACGTTTATTAAACTTTAAACATCTTAAAGATGTGTTAAATAGAGTAGAAGATAAAATGGAAACTCCTATAAAGCCATATGACAGAGATGAGATAATAGACGTATTCACATTTAATAAACAAAATATAGAATATAAATTAAGTAAGATAAAATAGATTCCTATTTTATCTTTTTTTATTTTAACTTATGTTATAATGATTATAGAGAGTTGTTTTGTATGAAGAAGAGTTATTATTATGATATTGATATTATAAGAATTATTTCTTGTATATTTGTTTTTTTGTATCATATAGGGTTAGTTGAAGGTGGTTTTTTAGCTGTTTGTACCTTCTTTGTATTAACTTCTTTTTTGTCTTGTATATCAGTTTTTAAACATGAAAAGTTTAATATATTAAAATACTATATTACTAGAATATATAGAGTATATATTCCTATGGTAGTAGTTATATTTATAAGTATAGGTGTAATTGCTTTATTTAAAGAGTATAACTGGTTAAATTTTAAACCTGAAGTATTTTCTATACTCGGTGGATATAATAATTATTGGCAACTTAATACTAATTTAGATTACTTTGCAAGACATATTGCATCTCCTTTTATGCATTGTTGGTATTTAGGTATATTATTACAATTTGAATTAGTATTTCCTTTTATATTTATGATTTTAAAAAGAATAGGTAAAAATAATAAAGGTAAACGTCCTATTAGAGTATTATTCTTATTATCTGTTATTAGTACAGGATACTTTATCTATCAAGGACATAATTCAAGCAGAATATTCTTATACTATGATACATTCTCTAGAAGTTTTTCTTTAATATATGGTTTATTATTTGGATTTATGTATCACTACTACGGTAGTTTTATAAATGGATTTATTTATAATAATAAGATACTAAATAGATTAATGTTCTTGCTCTACTTAGGAGCTCTTATATTCTTATGTATTGTTATAAGTGATAAGTCTAAGTTCTTAATAGCTAGTATGATTATAGTATCATTTATATCTTTAAGACTTATAGATTATTCTTTAATTTATAAAGGTAAGATACCAATACTTAATATCCTTGGTAAAATAACATATCCAGTTTATTTAGTACAATATCCAGTTATTTTTATATTTGGTTATATGGGTATTACTAACTATTATCTTGAAGTATTATTAATACTTATTATTTCAATTATTATTAGTTTTACATTTGATAAACATGATAAAAAGATAACTAAATATATTAATTATGTTTTCTTAATAATTATATTATTCTTTAGTATAATTGGTTTTATTAAATTTGTTAGAGCTAAAGACTATTCAGAAGATATGATTAAATTAAAAGAAGAATTAAAAGTTAATCAGTCTAAGATAGATGAATATAATGAAGCATATTTTAAAACTTTAAAAAGTGAAGAAGAAGAGTGGAATAATATACTTAGTAGTCTTGATAATGATAAAGAAGCTTTAAAAGAACAAGTAAAAGAATTATCTATAGTATGTGTTGGAGACTCAGTTATGTTAGGTGCTGTTCCTACGCTTAAATCAACATTTAAAAATGGTTACTTTGATGCTGAAATATCAAGAACATGTTATAAAGCTAATCCAATATTAAGTGATTTAAAAAAGAAGAATATGTTAGGTAATCCAATTGTTATGAATTTTGGAGCGAATGGAGATTGTAATAATAAGGCTAAACTTGATACACTTGCAACTATTGGAGACAGGGATGTATTTTGGATGACTGTTACTAATGATAGTTCGGTTCATTTTAATGATAAGATTAAAAAGTTTGCTTCTGAACATGAAAACTTACATATTATTGATTGGGAACAAATTTCAAAAGGACACTTTGAATACTTTGCAGCTGATGGTATACATTTAACTTCATCAGGAAGAAAAGCATTCACAGATAGTATTTATGATGCTATTTATAACTTATATTTAGAAAGATATAATCAAGAAAAAGAAAAGATACTAAAAGAACATGAAGATGCTCGAAATAACAAATTTACTTACTTTGGTAATGACTTATTAATTGGTTTATCTAGTTATTTTGAAGATAATTCAAATAACAAATATATTACTAATTCTAAATACAATTATAAGACATTAAAAAGTGATTTAGAAACTATCAAAGATAATAAAACTATAACTAAAAATATTGTTTTAGTATTTGATAAATCAATGAAATTAAATATAGATGATTATAAAGATATTATAAGTGTATTAAGTGATATAAATCTTTATATTATTAATGTTACTAATTTAGATTTAAGTAGTATAAAAAGTGATAACGTATTTGTATTTGATTTTTATAATGAACTATTAAATAATGAAAAGTACTTATTATCAGATGGTCTTCATTTATCAAATGAAGGTAATAGTGCTTTATATAGTTTTATAAAAGATAATGTGAAGTAGGTGAGATATGAGAATTGGTATAGATATAGATGAAACAGTTGCAAGAACTCAAGATGCATTAATAAAATATGCTTTAAAGTGGGATAAAAAGTATTTACAAGGTAAAGGGTTTAAAAATAAGGATACTTATCTTTTAAGTGACATGTTTTATTGGACAAGCGAAGATGTTGAAAATTTTTTTAAATATGTAAAAGATAAGAGACTATTTGAAAAGATAAAAGTAAAATCATTTGCTAACTTTTTTATTAATGAATTATATAATCAAGGTAATATTATTATATTTGTAACCAGAAGAAATATAAATGGACCAGGAGGAGAAGATATTACTAAGAATTGGTTAGATAAACATAGATTTAAATATCATAGTATTATATTTGAGTGTTTTAATAAGGTTCATACTTGTTTAGATGAAGAAATAGATTATTTAATAGATGATGATGTTGATAATATTAATAGTCTAAATGGTACAAATGTAAAAGGTATACTTATTTCTAATGGTAAAAATGATAGTGCTAATAGAAGAGTATATAAGGATTGGAAAGAAATATTTGAGTTTTTAAGTAATGAGTAATTTGCTTATTTAAATAAAATATGCTATTATTTAATAGCTTTTGGTGAATTGATCCAAATAAAACCTTACCGAAAGCAAAAAACAATAAATCGACTCAAACTTGATAATTTATACAACTAGAAAAATAAAAAGAACTTATGACATTGATAAGTTCTTTTTATTTGCAATAAGTAATTAATTTATCATGAGCATTATAAATACAACCTGTTTCATAATTAACTTTATATGTTTCAGTTATTATATTGTATTTTAGTTCTATTACATAGCCTTCTATTTCATCTTTGGCAATTGAGTAAGTAAAATCAATTGTAGATGTATTATCTTTATTATCTATATTATTAGTTAAAAATATTTCTTTTTTACCTGTTTTACCATCGTCATTAAAAGTAATTGAACTCTTAGTTACATTAGTAAATTGATCTTTTATATTATATTTGTAAGTATTACCTTTTATATCATCTATTTTTATTCTAACATCTTCCTTTTTGTTATGTTTAACAATTATTAAGAATGTTGTTGATATTATTAATATTGTTAGTAATATAGCTGTTGTTATTACAAATTTCTTGTTTAATTTTCTTCTAGTTTTTTTCATTTTATCACCTAGTAAATTATATCAAATATTAATTAAAAAAAGAACACGTTAGTGATATAATAAATGTAATGTTGCTGGCTTAGCACAGTTGGTAGTGCAATGCCCTCGTAACGCATAGGTCGGAGGTTCGAGTCCTCTAGCCAGCACCATAATATTATTTAGGTCAGGGAGAACTCATGAAAAAGAAAATAATTAAGTTTAGAAAGAGAAGAGATATACCTAAATTAGATTTTGAAACTAACTTATTTTTATCTTTTGTTAAAGCTAAAAAAGTAAGTCATCCATCAGTGAGAGAGATTAATTCAAAATTACATATGTATCCTCGTGCGTGTGATAAACAAGAAGTTTATGTTTTTAATGATTTTGAAGAATATAGAAATTTTTATTTAATGTATTTAAAATCAATTGAAGATGAACTAATAGAAAAGGCTATTCTTACTCATGGTAATAAAGGACAAATTGTTGCATTAAAAGGTTTAGTTAACTCTATCATTGTTAGAAAACAAGTACTTGCATTCTTTGATAATTTAACTGATGAAGTATGTGATCAAATATATGAAGAAGGCTATTTTACTCCATATGATGCCTTAGCTTATTGGGAAGAAAATAATGTTTGTCCAGAAGCTACTTTTGGTATTCTTGATAAGAAGAGATGTGATTTCTTTGATGGTTGTAGTAGTTGTAGATGTGAATGTGCAACACATCATATGAAGTATAAAGTTCCTAATACGGAAGAATTAAAAAAGGTAAGAGCTAGAAAAAATAAAGAAAATACAATTGTGTGGTAGAAATACCACCTTTTTTAATGCCCTAAATTTGCGTTTTTTATAAATAAGTGTATAATACATTCCTAAATAAAGGGGTTAATTATGGATTTAATTAAAGATTTAGAAAAACAATATAAAAAAGGATTATTATTAGATTATTTTGGTTATAGTACAACTAATTATTTACATAATAAATTATTAAAGTGTACTGAATTTGACGATGGTTTTTTAAAGACCTTTTTTAATACGTGTGATCATTTTGATGATTATGTTTTTAATTATGGTTGTTGTGATAATGTAGAGGCAATTAATACTGTTTTAAGATTTACTAATCGTATGTTATATCAAATGGTAGTTCAATATATCATTAAGTATTGTAAGAAAAACGAAATACCTTATGAAGTAAATGATGAATGTCTTGTTGTTAATGGAGTAATAATAGGTGATGGCAATGAACTATTTTATAATATATTTGAATTAGATGATATGTTACAAACAATAAAAGAAAAGAAAGATACTTGTTCATTTAAATCAAGTTTAGCTAAGTCTTATAAAGATAAAATGGATAAAAAATTTTTGGGTTATCGTGATTGTGATGAAACATTTGATGCAGTTATAAATTGTGAAATATTCGATTATGATTTTGTTACAAGTTTTTACAATGATAAATCAAGTGAAGTTTGTAATTTAGTTAATATGGGTAAATTACCAGATTCTTTATTATCAGTTTCTTATATTAAAGATGCATCTAAGAATATGTATAAAGATGTTAGAAATATTATTTTTTCAATCATGGTTGAATATTGTAATAGATACAATATTAAATTAAGTAGTGTTGATGGAGTAATTACACTTGATGATGAAGTAATTGGTACAGATGCTGGTTATTTCTATGACTTATTTGATTTGGATAAAAAGTTGTCTTTATTAAGAAAAGATGATAAAAAACTCATCTAGGAGATGCCTATGAAAAAGATAGAGTTTAAAGAAACCATTGAATTATTTGTTGAAAGAGTTATATATGATATTAAAAGTGGTAGAGATGTACCTAATATTAATTTTAACTTTGGGGAAAGTGGATTAGAATTATTTAACCATGTAAAAAATAATCCTCATAAACTTGAAGGTTATTGGACTCCTGATATAAGTGATGAAAATATTGAAAAAGTAATGAGTCAAGATGAAGGAGTACTTACTATTAATGTACATGATACCTCACGTTTTTTCCATTTATTAACTGATATAGTTAATGCATCGCTTGAATTAGAATCAAAGTATACTGATCGTCCATCTGAAAGAAGTTATGCAATGTATTTAATGAGACGTATTTGGTTACGTATGGGAATTGAAGATGTTAATAATATCGAAAGTTTTTTAGAAAAACAGTTAGAGTTTTTAAAAAATCATACTTTAGATAATTATGATTTTACTATAGTAGATATGTTTTATGATTATAAAGTTAAAATGAAAACTATAAGTAATCCTACCTGGGATGAATCAACTAGAAGTATGATTTTTAGTATTACTGATGAAAAAGAAGAAGATTATGAATTACCTCATATTTTATATGACATAGATAAAGATAATAATTGTTATATCTATGGAGTTCAAAGTGCTAAATATAGACATAATAGTAAAAAAATAGAAAGAAAACTATATAAGATTAATAAAGGTATAGAAAACACAAATGTACATCCAAGTAGAGTATATTCTTTAATATATTTTATTAATGAACTTAAGAAAAAAGGAATAACTACAATAGTTGTTCCTAGTATGCAAGTACTTAATTATGAATATCATCAAATAATGGGTGAAAGAGCAAAAGATGATGTGGTTCGTATTGGTAATTTATTATCCACTATGCCTTCAGTAGCTTCATTAGAACGTGAATATGAAACTGCTGTTAATTGGTATAATAAAGTATATAATAGAGAAGATACAATTAGTCGTTTAAAAACAGAAGATTTATTTA
>OCVV011349927.1_pt1 | contig 17573 bp, 13 predicted proteins | sample 1539721 | NCBI WGS metagenome assembly OCVV01 (sample SAMN02144230, study PRJEB22623) | gut metagenome | biome: sheep rumen | host: Ovis aries | place: New Zealand | reverse complement strand
ATATTTTGGATGGCTATAAACTCATACGGGGTCACTTTGTAACTGTGGGGAGAACAGCAATCTCCTTACAAAACCATAATAGGAGTAACCGATGAAGAATAACACACATGAAAATGCCGCGTGAAAATTCTCGTGTGGAAATGCCGGATTTCCTTCGTCTTGCAAAGCATTTGGCAGGAAGCTATAATGATGTGTATTCGAGTGAAAAATCTCATACGATATGCCGACAGGTTTTGAAGAGGGACAGCTGCAGAAATGGATCTGAGATACGGAAGCGCAGATGAAAATGTGAGGAAACGATCGATCCGGGATGTGATCCTTCATGAAGGACAGAAATTTGAAAAAGTGCAGAATGGCTTTCCTTCAGATACCGGCTTTTATTTAGAGGCGGAGCCTTCCCTGCTGTGTCCGTCGCGTGCGGGGGAACTGGCAGTGATTTCGGCTGTCAACAGACTTGCCGCCGGGGGAATCCGCGCAGGGATTTTTACTCCTGTGATCCTGCTGCCGCCGGGTACGCAGGAAGATGTACTGCGTGAACTGATGCGTCAGATCTGCCGCACCGCGTTTGCCCACGGAATCAGGATCGGCGAAGTGAAGGCGGAGGTGACGGATGCAGTGACGCGCCCGATTGTCATCGGGACTGCCGCCGGGGACAGATTCTGTGAACAAAATTCCACTGATTCTCCCGCCGCCGGGGAGAGTGATATTATACTCGCCGGCCCGGTCGGTATGGAGGGAACCTATATTCTTGTCTGTGAACAGTTTCAGGCTCTGCGGGAGAGGTTTTCCATGTCGATCCTGGCGCGGATGAAGGGTCTCAATGAAAAACTCAGCGTCCTGCCCATAGCAGAAAGGGCTGCGGAAAAATCCGAAAAGGCAGGTACTGTGCCGGTTATGGTGAGCCTGGGAGAGGGTGGTTTTTTTGCCGGCCTCTGGGAGCTTTCCAAAAAGACAGGATGCGGTCTGGATATAGATCTGCAGAGTGTTCCGCTGCTGCAGGAGACGATCGAGATCACGGATTTCTTCGGGATCAATCCCTATTCCATGCGGTCTGCGGGAAGCCTTCTCATTGCAGCTGCAGACGGAAAAAAGATACAGCGGCGTCTGGAGGAGGAAGGCCGGATCGCTGTCCGCATCGGAAAACTGACCGCAGGGAAGGAAAAAATCATCCGCAACGGAGAAGACGTACGATATCTGGACCGGCCGCAGACAGATACCCTTGCCTCTATGCCGGGACTTTTTATGCGATGATACAGCAAATGAATATATTCGGATTCCAGGTTAACTTTCAGGAGGAAGAAAGATGGATACTTTAAAACAGAAGATACTGACCATCATTGAAAAGAACAGCCGCATCGATATGAAGGAGCTTGCAGTTTTGCTCGGCACCGGCGAGGTGGAGATCCTCAATGCCATGCAGGAGATGCAGGATGCCGGGATCATCTGCGGATATCACACCATGATCGACTGGGAGAAGACCGGCATCGAGCGCGTCACCGCCCTGATCGAGGTGCGTGTTACTCCCCAGCGCGGCAAGGGTTTTGATGACATCGCAGAGCGTATCTACAAGTATCCGGAAGTGGACTGCACCTATCTGATTTCCGGCGGTTACGACCTGATGGTCATTCTCGAAGGAAAGACCCTGAAGGAAGTTTCCGGCTTTGTTACCAACAAGCTGTCTACGCTTGACACCGTTATGAGCACAGCCACCCACTTCATCCTCAAGAAATACAAGGATCACGGCACCATCATGACCAAAAAATATGAGGACCAGAGAGAGATCGTCTCTCCGTAATCTGCAGTCATACAGGATCTGGAGTCATGTAGCGAAGGACTGCAGGAATTACCGGCATTTTCGGAGACGGAAGAGGTCTGCCGGATGATTACTTGGAAAACAAAAAGAAAATGTGCAGAAGGACATCTGTGCATGCAGAGGTTTATGTTATGGAAAACAGGAAAGTATTGTCGGACAAAACGGTCGGTCTCAAGCCGTCGGGAATCCGGAAGTTTTTTGATCTGGTCAGCGAAATGAAGGACGCCATTTCTCTTGGTGTCGGCGAGCCGGATTTTGATACGCCCTGGCATATCCGCGATGAGGGTATCTATTCACTGGAGAAGGGCCGTACCTTTTATACGTCCAATTCCGGTCTGAAGGAGCTTCGGCAGGAAATCTGCAGATATATGAAGCGCACCCAGGACATCGATTATGTATGGGACAAGGAGGTATTCATCACAGTAGGCGGTTCTGAGGCCATTGACCTGATGTTCCGCGCCATGATCAATGAGGGGGACGAGGTTCTGATCCCGCAGCCCTCCTATGTCTCCTATGAACCCTGCGCCATTCTCGCAGATGCCGTCCCGGTCATCATCAATCTGAAAAATGAAAATCAGTTCCGTCTGACACCGGAGGAACTTGAGGCCGCGATCACGCCCAGGTCCAAGATCCTGGTCCTGCCTTTCCCCAACAATCCCACAGGCGGGATCATGGAAAAGGAGGATCTGGAGGCGATCCGCGAGATCATCATCAAAAATGACCTCTACGTGCTCTCCGATGAGATCTACGGTGAACTTACCTACACCGGGAAACCCCATGTATCCATCGCCTCCCTGCCCGGCATGAAGGAGCGCACCATCGTTGTCAACGGCTTCTCCAAGGCCTATGCCATGACGGGCTGGCGTCTTGGCTTTGCCTGCGGTCCGCAGGAGATCATCTCCCAGATGGTCAAGATCCATCAGTACGCCATCATGTGCGCCCCCACGACCAGCCAGTATGCTGCCGTCGAGGCACTCAGAAACGGAGATGACGATGTGCGCATGATGCGCGAATCCTATAATGAGCGCCGCCGCTTCGTGCTGCACATGCTCGGCGAGATGGGAATTCCCTGCTTTGAGCCCATGGGAGCTTTCTACGTATTCCCCTGCATAAAGGAATTCGGCCTTACCAGCGAAGAATTTGCCAACCGCCTCCTCGCCGAGGAGAAGGTCGCCATCGTCCCCGGCACCGCTTTCGGAGACAGCGGCGAGGGCTTCCTTCGAATCTCTTACGCCTACTCCATCGACAATCTCAGAAAAGCCCTGACCAGACTTTCCAGATTCGTGGCCAGACTGAGGGAAACAAAGTAAAAATACTGCCCTTTACAATTGCTTACGGTAATAATTGTTTTTAGGGTAATTACTGTTTTTGAGTAAAAAAAGTCCTGAGGATATCCGCATGAAAGGGATATCCTCAGGATTTTTACAGGAAAAACCCGGAGGGAAAAAATGCACATTGTACTGCACGAACCGGAAATACCCGGAAATACAGGAAACATCGGCCGCAGCTGTGCGGCGACCAACACGTCGCTCCACCTGATCGAGCCCCTGGGATTTGACATTACAGAAAAAGAGCTGCGGCGGGCAGGCCTGGATTACTGGGCTCAGCTGGATGTGCACCGCTACCGTGATTATGAAGATTTCATGCTCGAAAACTTCGGCAGCCCTGCTGCGGAAGGCAGCCGTCCGCCCCGTCTGTGGTATGCCACGACCAAAGCCAAACGCCTCTACTGTGAGGCGGATTTCGGACCCGACGACTATATTATGTTCGGCAAGGAAAGTGCCGGCATCCCTGAGGAGATTCTCGTTGACCACGAGGACTCCTGCATCCGGATCCCCATGGGATACGGGATCCGATCCCTGAATCTGTCCAATGCGGCAGCGATCGTCCTGTACGAGGCCCTTCGTCAGACCGGTTTTCCCGGGCTGGAGCGGGAGGGAGAGCTGCACAGGCTGCACTGGAAATAGGTATGCTGCGAATAAGTATGCTGCAAATAAGTGCGCTGGAATAAGAGATGCTTTATGTCTCCGGCTCTCCCATGCTGCTGAGACTATCATTTTTGTCCGAGCGGCGGAGAGTGAAGGTAAAGGTGCTGCCGACGCCCTCGGTACTGACCAGGTTGATGTTCTCATCGTGGGCGCGGATGATCTCCCGGACAATGGAGAGACCAAGTCCGGTCCCTTTTTTGTCCTTGCCGCGTGAGAGGTCGGTCTTATAGAAGCGGTCCCAGATGAGGTTCTGGTCATCTTTGGGGATACCGATTCCACTGTCTCTGACAGATACGAATACGGTGTCCCCTTTTTCAGTGGTGTCGATCGTGATCACCGAGTCCGGGCGGCTGAATTTCACGGCGTTGTCGACCAGGTTGTAAAGAACCTGCTGGATCTTTTCCAGGTCGGCGTTGACATACAGGATCTTGCCGGTGAGGACCAGGCGTATGTGTATATTGCGGCTGACACAGGTCTGTTCAAAAGAGGCGGCAACGGAGCGGATGACCGCGTTGATATCGAAATCCGTGCGTTGCAGAAGCATGCCCCCGGTGTTGAGGTTGTTGAGCGTGAGAAGACCGTTGGTCAGCTTGGTGAGGCGGTCGGTCTCTCCCAGAACAACCTGCAGATAGTGTTCGTGGCGCTCCGGCGGGATCGTCCCGTCCAGCATGGCTTCCAGGAATCCACGGATCGAAGTGAGGGGGGAGCGGAAGTCGTGGGAGACATTGGCAATAAACTTTTTCTGATCGTCTTCGGCGCGCGCGATGGTATCGGCCATATAACCCAGGGAGGCGGACAGATAGCCAAGCTCGTCCTCTCTTTCTACCGGAATATGGTAATGCATATTTCCGAGAGCATACTGTTCTGCGCCTGCAATGATGCGTTTGAGCGGGCGGTAGACATATTCCGTGAAGAACAAGAGGATGATCAGGGACAGGACCAGGAGTATGACCAGGAGCATGTAGGAAATATTGAGCATGCTGTCTGCATCTGCCAGGATTTTTTTCATCGGCATATGGATGACAACATATCCCCTAATCTTGAAGTCGCTGGTGATGGGAGCCATGACACTGAGCACTTCTTCTTGAAAGGAATCAAAAAATGTCCCCGTTGTGTAGTAGTTGCCCGCAGGACTGGTGGAGTCAAAGTTTTCCACGTAGGTTTCCTGTGAGGGGTCCGGAGCATGACTGGAGTTGACGACCATGCGGCCGGACGGATTGAGAATCCAGATCTCTGTGTCCATGTAGAAGGAGAGAGCTTCCATCTGTGCCTGCACTTCTTCCAGAGAGACTTTGGAATTGTAGAGCTGCAGGGCATAGGTATCTGAGATCCTTGCAGCCTCCCCGTAGAGAGTGCGCGCCTTGTCACGGATACAGTATTCTGCAGTCAGCCGGGAAACAATCGTGGCGACAGCAAAAAAACCGAACAGTCCGAAGAAAAAATAGGCGATCAGGATTCGTAGATAGAGCGTTTTTTTCATGAGTGACCCTGTTCTGCCCGGTGGAGGCAGTCACGCTGCCATGGCAGTTTACTGTACAAGTCGGTTAAACGATTTTTTACAGGTGAAGAGAGGAGACCCCGCTATATCTGTTTACTGCAGGAGTTCGAATTTATAGCCGATTCCCCAGATGGTCGAAATCTTCCAGGCTGTGCTGTTGCCGGTCTTCTCTCTGATGCGCTTGATGTGGACATCCACGGTGCGTGTATCTCCGACATATTCATAGCCCCAGATCTGATCCAGCAGCTGCTCGCGGGTGAAGACACGCCCGGGAGAGGAGGCGAGGAAATAAAACAGTTCCAGCTCCTTGGGCGGCATATCGATATGCTGCCCGTTGAAGGTGACGGAATAGTTGGTCAGGTTGATGGTCAGATCCGGGAAGGAGACGATCTTGTCGGCGGGTTCCGCAGGGGCGGAGGAGGCAGAAGATGCCTTGTAGCGCCTCAGCACCGCCTTGACGCGGGCAACAAGCTCTTTTGAATCAAAGGGCTTTTCCATGTAGTCGTCGGCGCCCAGTTCCAGACCCAGGACTTTGTCAAAGACTTCTCCCTTTGCGGAGAGCATGATGACAGGGGTGTCCGAGGAGGCCCGGACTTCACGGCATACCTGATAGCCGTCAATTCCGGGCAGCATCAGGTCGAGCAGGATCAGATCCGGCTGATAGGTCTTTACAGCCCGCAGTGCGGACTCTCCGTCCCCTACGATCTGTGTGTCGAAGCATTCTTTGGCCAGATAGAGGCTGATCAGTTCAGCAATATTGCTGTCATCGTCTACGATGAGAATTTTGTTTTTTGATACCATTATTTTTCCTTTATTCAATCCTCAAGGCTATCAATCCTCAAGGTTATCAATCCTCAAGGCTATCAATCCTCAAGGTTATCGATCCTTAAGGTTATCAATCCTTAAGTGTGACGATCGTTACGCCGGCATCTCCTTCACCGAAGTCGCCGATGCGGAAGGATCTGATCCACTTCTGTCTGCGCAGGTATTGGTGGACAGCATTTCGGAGGGCGCCGGTGCCTTTGCCGTGGACGATGCGCACGCTCTGCAGATGGGAGACGCGGGCCTCATCGAGGTATTTGTCCAGTTTCCAGATGGCGTCATCCGTGGTAAGCCCCAGGAGGTTGAGCTCCGGAGATACGGAGGAACCCCGGGAGAGATCCATGTCCTTGCCGGAGGATGCTGCCTTGTCCGCGTCGCGGAAAGCGCGCTTCATGGCGCTGCCGGAACGCTTGCCGGAGCCTGCCGCGCCGCCGACGGGATTGCCGTAGGCGTCCAGGGTGTTGCCGAAGGCATCTTCGGCAACAAGGCGCAGGTCGGAGAGATCCACTTTGCTCTGGAGAATGCCGCAGCGGACACTCACCTTGCCGTTCCGGTCCGGAAGAGCGCTGACAGTGCCGGTCAGACCCATGGAGACTACACGTACCTTATCGCCGATATGCAGGTCGGAGGCACGGAGTTTTTTCCCGGCAGGGGCGGTGGGTTCCTTATCAAATTTCAGGGATGCATTCTTTTCATTTACCTTGTTGCGGAGGGCAGTGCGCGTGCGTTCCATAGAGGACAGGTCGCCGCCCTTTTTGCCGCCCTGGGAGGCCTTGCGGAGGTCGGAAATGGCCTGGTCGGCTTCCTCTTTGGCTTTGGCAAGAATGTCCCTTGCGTCTTCGTTGGCTTTCTGCAGGAGTTCTTCGCGTCTTTTTTCAAACTGACGCTCCTTGTTCTGCAGAGCTTTGCGCTCCTTCTCCAGGGATTCCCGCATCCGCGCGGATTCCTCCTGTTCCTTATGCAGCTGCTGGCGGGCCTTTTCCAGGTCGGAGAGCAGATCCTCAAAGTTCTGGGCGTCCTGGCTGAGCTGTTCCTTTGCGGTCTCTATGATATAGTTGGGCAGTCCCAGTTTCTGAGAGATCGCGAAGGCATTACTCTTGCCGGGAATGCCGACCATGAGGCGGTAGGTGGGCTGCAGGGTCTCGACGTTGAATTCGCAGCTGGCATTTACGATCCCCTCTGTGCGCATGGCATAGGCCTTGAGCTCGGCGTAGTGGGTGGTTGCCAGCGTGCGGATCTTCCGCACATGGCAGAAATTGAGGATGGAGATTGCCAGCGCAGCGCCCTCGGTGGGGTCAGTACCGGCGCCCAGTTCGTCGAAGAGGCACAGGCACTGGCGGTCGACGCGGCGGAAAATATCCACAATGGTCTTCATATGTGAGGAAAAAGTGGACAGACTCTGCTCGATACTCTGCTCATCGCCGATGTCTGCAAAGACTTCGCGGAAGAGGGAGAGCTCGCTCCTGTCCCCGGCGGGGATATGGAGGCCTGCCATACCCATCAGCTCAAAGAGACCGACAGTCTTGAGCGTGACGGTTTTGCCGCCGGTATTGGGGCCGGTGATAATGACCATGTCATAATCGGAACCCAGTTCGATATCGATGGGAACGACTTTTTTGGAATCGATCAGAGGATGGCGCCCCTGACGGATATTGATATAAAATTTATCATTAAAAACAGGCCGGGTGGCATTCTGCTCCATTGCCAGGTCCGCGCGGGCGAAAATGAAATCCAGCTGTGTCATATTCTGCGCGTCGTCCTTGAGCTCCATGAGATGGTCGCCTGCCTCTGCAGAGAGCGCTGCAAGGATCTTCTCGATCTCCTTTTTCTCCTGTATTGCCAGTTCCCGCAGCTGGTTGTTGAGAGTGACGATGGCGGCGGGCTCGATAAAGAGGGTGGAGCCGGAGGAGGACTGGTCGTGAATGAGTCCGGGAACCTGGGATTTATATTCGGCCTTGACGGGGATACAGTAGCGGTCGCCGCGCAGGGTGATCACGTTGTCCTGCAGATAGGCGGAATAGGTCGTGTTGACCATCTTTGCCAGCTGCTGATGAACCTTGTCCCCGGTCAGCTGCATTTCCCGACGCACCTTGCAAAGTGCCGGTGAGGCGTCGTCGGCGACCTGTTCCTCGGAGAGAATGCAGCGCCGGATCTCCGCCGACAGGGAAGGGACAGGGTAGAGGCAGTCGAAGAGGTCAAAGAGGACATCGGGCTTATCTTCTGTCTGGTCTGCGCCGGCATTGCTTATGGCAGGCTGATTCCTCTTATCGGAGGAGTCGTTTCTGCCGGATTTTTTTGCATCTGCCTTGTTCCGGAGCCTGATCTCAGACCGATCGCCGTCCTTGCTCAGGCCGTAATTTCTGATCCTTCCGACATTGTCCAGGAAGGAGGCCAGCTGCAGAAGTTCGGGCATGGAAAGAGACGCGCCTACGGAGAGTGCGCCGAACATATAGTTGAAATCCCGGTTGTTTCCGAAGGATATGGAGCCCTTGCGGAATAAATGCGAGAGCGCGGATTCAGTCTGTGCCTGCGCGTGTTCGATCTCAAACAGGTTGTCCATGGGAACCAGCTCCCGGCACAGCTTCTTGCCGGGCTGGGAGTCCGCATGCTCCTCCAGCTTGGAAATAATCTTGTCATATTCTACGATATGGAGTACTTTTTCGTTCATATATCTTACCTGAAAACGATATTGCATTGTCTTACAGTGACGGTCATTGATTGTATTAGTATAGCACAGAGGGTCTGCGTTTGTCGAAATGCCTTCGTTACTGTCACGACTGTCACGACTGTCACGTCCCCTTGAGAGGCTTGACAGCAGCTTGCGTTCGCCCATGCAAAATTCGCTGTGCGAATGGTACGTGAATGGCATGTGAACGGCAGCGATGATTGTGGTTTTCATTTTTTGTTTCTGATAGTATACTGAGATGCAGATATTCGAACAGACTTCGAGGCAGTCTGGACTGAACATTTCTTTATAGAAAGGAACGTCTTTATAAAAAAGAACGTCTTTGTAGAAAAGAACGGATATGGAAGATAAGAGAAAAAACCATCTGCAGGATGATACGATCATGCAGGATCCTGAAAATATCATCAAAAACAGCGAGGCGGATACAGAAGACATCGTCGATTTCATGCATGAGGAGATCAAAAAGCGCCCCATGAACCGCAGAAAGTTTCTGCGGGTTGCCAGGGACACGATGGCTGTCGCAGTTCTGTTCGGCGTAGTCTCCTGTGTTGTCTTCTCAATTCTGCTGCCGATCGTCAACAATGTGCTGAATTTCGGTTCGGAGACAACCGAGACCGTTACCTTTCCGGAAGAAAAACCCAGTGAGGAACTCACACCTGAAGACATGGTGGAAAACGAGCGGAAGAAGGAAGCCACTGAGCAGAGGGAGCAGATCAGCAGGGAACTGGACTCCCTTCTGGACGAAAAGATCATCGGGATCGAGCAGTACAAGCGAATCAGTGCCTCCCTGCAGAATCTGGCCCAGGAGAATTCCGACATGATCGTGGCGGTTTCTAGGATCACCGCTGATACGGACTGGTTTAATGACGCCTATGAAAACAGGGATACGGCAGCCGGTCTTGTGACGAAAAAAACAGATACAAATATTTACATTCTGGTACAGAGCCGGCGGATCGAGGATGCCCACCGCATCATTGTGACCTTTCATGACGGAACCGAGGCGGAGGCAGAGATTGCGGGTTCTGACAGCATCACGGGTTTATCTGTTCTGTCTGTGCCCTCAGCTTCTGTTCCGGTCGGGATCAGGACGAACATCAAGGAGGCTGTCTTCGGATCTTCCGCAAAGAATATCATCACAGGCGCCCCTGTAATTGCCATCGGAAGCCCCACCGGAACTCTGGGATCCGTGATCTTCGGGAATGTCACCGGTGCGGACGACAATCTACAACTGCCGGATAATGACCTCTGCCGTCTCTCTACAGATATGTACGGAAGCGGTGATGCCACGGGATTTCTCATTAATCTGGACGGTGCGGTTGTCGGAATGATCGATATGCAGTACCGGGATAACGATATTCCAAATATGCTCTGTGCGGTCGGTATTTCAGAGCTGCGCCCCATCATCCGCAGAATGGAATCCGGGAGCACAAAGTCATTTCTGGGAGTCAGGGGGATCGATGTCACCAATGAGATCAGCGAGGCCAACAACATTCCGGTCGGCGTATGGGTGACTCGTGTGGAGGATGATTCCCCGGCCATGGCGGCGGGTATTCAGAAGGGGGATGTCATTACAGGATTCGGGAATGATGATATTCTCCATATGGCGGGACTGATCGTGAAGCTTGAGATGACCGATCCCGGACAGAATGTGACTCTCCGCATCAAAAGGCGAAACGGTGCCAGTTTTGAAGAAATCAAGGTCAATGTCACCATGCAGTAAGTTTAACAGATTCCGGCAGCTTTTTTGCAGGCCGGGAGTCTCAACAGTTGCCAAAATACTTAGAAAGAGAAAAGGAAAATGCGATACATCAGTGATCTGAAGGACGGAAGCAGTGTAAAGGATATCTATCTCTGCAAAAAGAGACAGTCTCTTGTAACGAGAGCGGGAAAGGCATACGAGACGCTGACATTCCAGGACAAGACAGGAACCATCGATGCCAAGATCTGGGATCCGGACAGCATGGGAATCGGAGAGTTCGGAGAGATGGATTACGTGGATGTCTCCGGAGAAGTGATCACCTTCCAGGGACATTTGCAGCTGAATGTCCGCCGTGCCAGACTCTGCCACGAAGGGGAATATGACCCCTCCGATTATCTGCCGGTTTCCGAGCGGAATGTCGACGACATGTACAAGACAATCCTGAAGTTTGTGGATTCCATTGAAAATCCTTACCTGAAACAGCTGCTGGAAATGTTTTTTGTGGAGGATAAAGAGTTTGTCAAAGCTTTTAAACTGTCTTCGGCCGCAAAATCCGTACACCACGGTTTTATCGGCGGACTCTGCGAACACACCCTGGGCGTTGCCCAGCTATGCCATTTCTACTGCAAGTGCTATCCGCTCCTCAAGCGCGACCTCCTCGTGAGCGTCGCTCTGCTGCATGATATCGGCAAGGTGCGCGAACTCTCCGCCTTCCCCCGCAATGACTACACGGAAGAGGGGCAGCTGATCGGCCACATCGTCATCGGCTGCGAGATGATCAACGAAAAGATCAAAGAGATCGACGGATTCCCGCCTGTCCTTGCGGCAGAGGTGCGCCACTGCATCCTGGCTCACCACGGCGAATATGAATTCGGATCTCCCAAGAAACCCGCCATCATCGAGGCGGCGGCCCTCAACTTTGCCGACAACACCGACGCCAAGATGGAAATCTTCAAGGAAGCCATCCAGGGAACCACTGTCGGCGAAGGCTGGATCGGCTATCAGAACTTCCTTTCTACCAACGTGAGAAAGACCACCATCTGAACTGAAATGAAACTGAAATGGGGACGGTCCTTTTGTATCTGTCCCCGAATCTCAAATTATATGATATAGTGATTACGGAAACACCTCAGACAATCGCGAATAAATATTTTTCTAAACGAATTAACGGTACCGACATTGAAAGGAGCAGAAGATTATGAAGGAAGTATTACAGTTTTTACAGGATGCAGGCGTCTTTTATATTGCAACTGCAGATGGAGACCAGCCCAGGGTCCGTCCCTTCGGCGCCATCAATGAATTTGATGGAAAGATCTATATCATCACCAGCAATGAAAAAGACGTTTACAAACAGATGCAGAAGAACCCGAAGGTGGAAATTTCGGCTATGAACAAGGAAGGCAAATGGATCAGGCTCAGCTGCCAGGTGGTCCGCGATGACAGGACGGAAGCGAAAAAGTCCATGCTGGATGCCAATCCTTCCCTCCGCGCCATGTACAGCGAAGAGGACGGAAAAATGGAAGTCCTCTATTTCCAAAATGCAAGTGCAACTATCTGCTCCTTCACGGAAGCGCCTGTATCCTATCAGTTCTGATCACAGGCTAAAACGCATGACTAATGGATTTTCTGCTTTCTGACAGGATGGACGCACAATTGCTTCAATAGAGGATGCCGCCGCGTAAAAGTGCTCCTGCACGAAAGGTAAATATATGAAGATTGTATTAGCCGGCAAAATTGATTCCTCAAATGCATTTGATTGGGAGGAAAAGATCCGGGAACAGCTGGCGGGAAAAGAAGGAGAGCCTATCGTACTGGATGCAGCACCGCTGGAATATATTTCCAGTGCAGGACTCCGTTTGATCCTGCGCATGAAAAAGAAGTTCCCTGACATCCGCCTCATCAATGCCGGTCCGGAAGTATACGGAATTCTGGAAACGACAGGATTTACTGAGATCATACAGGTAGAAAAGGCTTATCGTGCCGTCTCGGTGCAGGGATGCGAAGTGATTGGGCACGGAGCGAACGGTACGATCTACCGCATTGATCAGGACACTGTCGTCAAAGTCTATAAAGAGGCCGATGCGCTCCACGAGATCCAAAAGGAAAGGCAGCTCGCAAAGCTTGCACTCATCCTCGGGATTCCCACCGCAATCTCCTATGATGTGGTCCGTGTGGGGGACAACTTCGGTTCGGAGTTTGAATTTCTCAATGCGCGTTCTCTTACCGGAATCCTCATAGAAGAGCCGGACAGGCTGGACTGGTGTGTCCATGAATATGTGAAAATGCTTCGCCTGATTCACTCGACTTTGGTTCCGGCGGGAAAGCTTCCGGACATGAAGGAGACAGTACTCTCCTGGACCGGATTCCTGCAGAACTATCTGCCTGCGCAGGCAGGGGAAAAGCTGGTCTCGCTTGTGGAAGCTGTTCCCCATAACGACCACATGATCCACGGTGATTACCACACCAAAAACCTGGTGCTGCAGAAGGACGAGGTACTTCTGATCGACATGGATACTCTTGCGGTCGGCCACCCCATCTTTGAGCTGGCAAGTATATTCAACGCATATAATGGATTCAGCGAGATCGACCACACAAGGATCGAACGCTTCCAGGGCATCGATCGGGAAACCGGATTGACATTCTGGCACAAATGTCTTGAGGAATATCTGGAAACGGACAATGAAAACAGAATCCGCGAGGTCGAAAACAAGGCCCGCATCATCGGCTATACCCGCCTGATCCGCCGCGCGATCCGTAGAAATCAAATGGAGACAGAGGAAGGCAGAAAAGAAATCGAACACTGGAAGAAAGAGCTGATCGAGCTTCTGAGAGTGACAGATACCCTTCTTTTCTGACAAAAGCAGGGCGGCTGCAAACATCCTGCGATCGCATCGGAGAAAACGCCTTCGCGTATTTTTCCTCGCGCTGCCGCTCCCGGGAGCGGCATGGTCGTAAAGTGTGAAAAATGTACCCCCTTACCGGACAAGGCAGGAGCTGTGCCCTTATCCGGTAAGGGGGTATATATTCTTTATCGCGAAAAACCCGTGACTTCAGCAGTGGGACACACCCGTAGGATCCGGGGTCATGGATGACGCGCGTAAGTCTTGCGGGTGAGTCCTGAACAAGGGTTTAAAAAAGCAGATCAGTGCCGTCCGGTCTCCTCGGAAAAATCGCTGTAGACTTCGCAGTAGCGGCAGGCGAAGGACACCGGCTCATTTCCCGCATAGAGATGCGATACATCACCGATCCTCCGGGCGCGGAAGAGAGCTGAGCCCTGTTCCCTTTCCTCGGTAAAAAGCTCTGTCACGGAAGATGTGGGCATGGCCAGATTCTGCCACAGGAAGAAGGGGCTGGTATTCCACAGATTGGAGAGCAGCACGCAGGTGACACCCAGATGGCAGAAGAAGGTCAGGGTCTCCCGGCTTTCCCGCTCGACGCGGTAGAGCCCGTTTTCATGCACATACCCATAGGAGGCCAGCAGTTGGTCGAAGGCGCTTACGACCTGGTCATACCGGGTGGGCATCTGCGATTTCAGATAGACTTCGGACTTACGCCAGCCGAAGGGATCCATGAGCTCCGGATGTTCCGCGTAGTAAATCTGTCCGATATCCCAGGGTCTGCGCAGGCGATACAGACCGGGGGTGCAGATTTCTCCTTTTCCCGGTACTTCTCCCTGCGGAAATCCCTTCTCTTCACTTTCTGTGAGAGGTGTTTTCGGGCTGCCTGCAGGAGGCTCGGGTTTTACATTAGGATAGGCGGCAAGAAGCTCCGGGGTCCTGTTCAGATCCACCGGTGCGTCAAATTCCTCCAGCCAGTCCAGTGTTTTCGCAGTCCTTCCGACTGCCTTCATACAGTAGGATGCTGTCTCCTGCGCCCGCCCCAGCGGGGAGACGAAACAGTGGTCCAGCTGCATGGAAGGGGCGGCCTCTGCCAGAAGCGCCGCTTCCCGCCTTCCCTTCTCTGTCAATGTATCTGTCGAATAATCCGGCTCCGCATGCCGTATAAATAAGAGTCGCATTTTAATTCCTCCAATCTGATGGATTTATTTCAGTCTTGCTGACGCTGACTTGTCCTGTCATTGTACCACAGGTAAAGCCTTCTAAAAACCAGTAGACAAAGTGTATCTGGATAACGTATAGATGAAGTTCAGATGAAAAGAGCCTGTACCGCTTTTTCACCGAAAAAACAGTCCGGGAGTACTATACAAGCCTTTTACAAGAAAAAAACGTCTGTGTATAATACAATGGACGATGGATTTCTGATAATAGAGAAAGACCATTTCTTAAAACCGATTACATGAGAGGATTTGTTCTGCAGGATCTTTTCCGCTGAGAGGACGCAATGAGAATCATCAATCTGATCGAGAATACAGAGGGTCGAAGCGGCTGTGTATACGCGCACGGGCTCTCTTTTTATGTTGAGACAAAAAAACACCGGATGCTGCTTGACCTGGGACCTTCCGGACAAACTCTGCAAAATGCGAAGGCTCTGGGCATTGATCTGACAAAAGTTGACACAGTCATTCTGAGTCACGGACACTATGACCATTCCGGAGGCATCCTCCCCTTTACCGGAATCAACGGTCAGGCACTGATCTACATGCAGGAGTCTGCAAGGGGTGAATACTATTCGGACAGGGGAAAATCCGCTCCGGAGCGCTACGAATATATAGGAATCGACAAGAGCATTGCAGAGCTTGCTCAGGTCCGGTTTTTACAGGGAGATCACAGGATCGACGATGAACTGGAACTCTTTACGATTAAAAACAGGAGCCATAAACTGCCCTCATCCAATAAACGCATTCTGGTCCGAAAGGGAGATCATTTTCAGTGTGATGATTTTGTTCATGAACAGTTTCTGGTGGTCAGTCAGGGCAGTCAGGACCCATTGAGAGTGCTGATGTCCGGATGCGCCCACAGCGGCATACTGAGTATCATGGACGCCTTCTGTGAGAAGTACGGGAAAGAGCCGGATCTGGTCATCAGCGGCTTTCATCTGATGAAAAAAACCGACTACACCGGCGACGAGATCCGGGAGATTGAGGAGATTGCAGGGGAACTGAAGAAATATTCCACCCTGTTTATAACATGCCATTGCACAGGCATTCCCGCTTTTGACAGGATGAAAGCGATTATGGGAGATCAGCTGGCATATGTGCATTCAGGAGAGGAGATAGACCTGACCTCCATCACACAGGACCTGTAGAACACGTATTATCTCGAGAGCGGCGGTCCCGGACAGCTGCGCAGAGATTTTTAAAGGAAAATTACATGAGACGAGCAGCAAACAGAAAAAAACAAAAGAAGCAGGCACCAGACAAAAATCTGCCCTGTCAGAAGAATGACCGCGCCGTGATCAAAATCGAGGATATAGGCAGCGGAGGAGAAGGAATCGGATTTCTGAAAATTTCAGAACAGCAGCAGGACAGCGATACAGATACAGTTAATGTTACAGATACGCAGCTTATTAATGCTGTAGAAGCAATAGATGAAGGGGCAGAGAAGGGGAAAAAGAAGCCTGTGAAAAAAGGCTTTGCCATCTTTGTCAAAGACGCTGTGCCCGGCGACACGATCGAAGTGACTGTCACCAAGGTGACTTCCCGATATGCCTACGGCCATCTCGACCGCATCCTGGAGCCCTCCCCCTTCCGTGTGCAGCCCCGCTGTCCCATTGCAAAAACCTGCGGCGGCTGCCAGATTCAGGCCCTGGATTACGAAAAGCAGCTTGCCTTCAAGCAGAAAAAAGTGCGCGAAAACCTGATCCGGATCGGCGGCTTTGCACCGGAACAGATTGATGCAGTCATGCATCCCATTGTGGGTATGGGAGAGCCCTGGCATTACAGAAACAAGGAACAGGTTCCTGTACAGCAGGGAAAATTCGGCCCTGTGACAGGCTTCTATGCCAGCCACTCCCACACCGTCATTCCCATGACGGACTGCTGCATCGGCAGCCCCAAAAACAAGCAGATTCTGGAGACGGTCCTCAGCTGGATGCAGGCACACAATGTTCCTGCTTATGACGAGGAGACGGGCAAAGGCCTCATCCGCCACATCCTCATCCGCGATGGAATCTACAGCGGACAGATCATGGTGTGTGTCATCGCCAATGACTATCGTATTCCTTATGAAAAGGAACTCGTGGAGGCTCTCCGCGGCCTGGAGGGCGTCGCATCCATCGTTCTCAATACAAATACCGAGCGCACCAATGTCATTACCGGCCGCGCCCTGCGCACCCTCTGGGGAGCCGATGATATCGTTGATACTCTGCATATTCACGAAGTGACGCAGAGACCGGCAGCTGCAGTATTGCCTGCCAAAGATCTGAAGGCAGGAGATTCGACAGCAGGAGGCTCAACAATAGAAGACTTGACTAAAAGAGAATCAGCTGAAGGAACTATAGCCGCAGGAGGCTCGACCGCAACAGAGTTTAAGAAGACAGAGGAATCCGTCACATTCGGAATCTCCCCTCTTTCCTTCTACCAGGTCAATCCCCGCCAGACGGAAAAGCTCTACAGCCTTGCCCTCAACTGCGCCGGCCTGACAGGCAATGAAACTGTCTGGGACCTCTACTGCGGCGTCGGAACGATCTCCCTCTTTATGGCCCGCCATGCAAAGCAGGTCTATGGTGTCGAGATCATTCCCGAAGCCATCGAGAATGCCAGAATGAACGCGGAGAGGAACGGCATTAAAAATGCCACATTCTATGTGGGCAAAGCAGAAGAGGTCCTCCCCAACTACGTGGAAAACCTGAAAGCACAGGAAATAGATCCGCAGATCGACGTTATCTGCGTCGACCCGCCCCGCAAGGGCTGCGACGATGTCTGCATACAGACCATGCTGGAAATCGCCCCCAGGCGCATCGTCTACGTCAGCTGCGACCCCGCCACTCTGGCCAGGGATTTGAAGAAACTGGCAGAGGGCGGATACAGGTTGGAATATGTCCAGCCCGTGGATCAGTTCGCGCATACGGTGCACATCGAGACTGTGTGCCTCTTGAGCAACACCCAAAGCAAGAAGAAAGAGTCCTATATTACGCTTGATGTGGAGATGGCAGATTACTATCGCATC